>Ga0222717_10000181_pt1 | contig 55124 bp, 77 predicted proteins | sample C33_18DmetaG_FD_165053 | JGI IMG/M metagenome (GOLD analysis project Ga0222717, IMG submission 165053) | Estuarine water microbial communities from San Francisco Bay, California, United States - C33_18D | ecosystem: Environmental > Aquatic > Marine > Unclassified | place: USA: California... | reverse complement strand
CAACAGGCTGTTGATGATATCGTAAATGAACTGGTAAATATATCATCATCTGAAAAGCCTATTGAGTGTGTTACAGATGATCTAGACCTACCAGATAACATCAAAAAGAGAATACGAGAAGAGTTTGATACAGTACTCAAACTTCTTGACTTTTCTAACCAAGGCTACGACACAGTACAAAAATGGTATGTCGATGGTCGTGTAAACTATCACGTGATGATAGATGATAGCGCACCTAAGAAGGGCATTCAAGAACTCAGGTTTGTTGATCCACGCAAGTTACGTAAAGTACGTGAATATGCAAAAGACAAAGCTGGTACAAATGGTAATAACGGCTTTACTAAGAGAGTAAAGAACGAATACTTTATATACAACGACAAGGGTTTTCATAAGAACTCTGGTCAGATTAGTCAAGGGTTTGATCTAAACAACGCTAATCAAACTGGGCTACGCATTGCTAAAGATAGCATTGTGAACTGTAATTCTGGTGTATTGAATGAGAACAATACGCTAGTGTTGTCACATCTACACAAAGCAATGAAGCCACTGAATCAGTTACGCATGATGGAAGATGCTGTTGTTATCTATCGTATTTCACGTGCGCCTGAAAGAAGAATTTTTTATATTGATGTAGGTAACTTGCCGAAGATGAAAGCAGAGCAATACCTACGTGACATGATGACTAAGCATAAGAATCGTCTTACATATGACATGACTACTGGTGATGTTAGAGACGATAGACGCCACATGTCAATGACAGATGACTTCTGGTTACCTAGACGTGAAGGTGGCAGAGGGACAGAGATTACTACTCTACCAGGTGGACAAAACCTGGGTGAGATGGAAGATGTACTATACTTTCAGAAGAGATTATATAAGGCATTGAACGTGCCTATCTCTCGTTTAGAAAGTGATACAGGATTTTCACTTGGTCGTGCTTCAGAAATTAGCCGTGATGAGATCAAGTTTGGTAAGTTTATTCGTAGACTGAGAGCCCGTTTCTCTATCTTATTCGATAAGATACTTGAGAAGCAACTCATTCTAAAAGGTGTTATTGCACCAGAAGAGTGGGCATCTATTCAGGCTGCGATTAGATATGATTATATGGTTGATAACCATTTTGAAGAATTGAAAGAGTCTGAGATGTTACAGAACAGACTACAAATTCTACGTGATATTGATGAGTATAAGGGTGAATACTTCTCTAAAAACTGGATTCGTAAGAAAGTTCTCTTTATGAATGAGGATGAAATCGAAGACATTGACAAGCAAATAGATGATGAGAAGCAGAATGAACCAGATGACGAAGGTGATTCTGATCAATTCTAAATTTTGATAAATACAGTATATAAGATAAAGGAGAAATATTATGAGTGAGAATGTAAAGGACATGATCAATCATGCATATAACAAAGACGCTTCTGGATTCGAAGCGGCTTTCAATCAAGTTATGGCTGACAAGATGGAAGTAAGCTTAGGTGCTAAGTTCGATTCGATGTACGGCTCTCCAGCAGAAGAGAGTGTAGAAGCGGATCTTGAACCTACGGAAGTAGAAGTAGAAGCTGAAGTCGAAGAGTCAGTAGAAGAAACAACTGAACAGGAACAGTAGGTGCTAAAATGAAATCGTTCAAAGAAATGATCGGCGAGACAGTAAATCCTCCAAAGGGTGAGGACGAAAAGAATTTCGTTGACAAACATATTGTAGATAAGAAAGATCACCCTGTTGCTAAGGACGACCAGTTCGTATCCAAAGCAAAAAAGGCAAAGCGTAAAGCAGATCATGAGGACGATGCGGCAGTTTACGAAGAAGCTAGACAGATCGAATGCGAAGACTGTGGCTGTATGTATCCTAAAGAAGAAGAGTGCCCTGATTGTGCTAAAGAGCATAAAGAAGGCTACATGACTTCTTCTTACAAAAAGAAAAAGAAGCCTATGTCTGAAGAAGAGATGACTGATGCACAGGCTAAGAAGAAAGAAGAAATCGTCAAGTCTATGAAGAAGAACATCAAAGGCTTCAAAGATCGTTACGGTGACAAAGCAGACGAAGTGATGCATGCCACTGCAACTAAAATGGCGATGAAAGAAGAAACAGAAGAGGAGATATCTGAGGCAGTCATTGATGATCTACGTAAGATCGTAAAGACAAAAGGCGCCAAAGATGTCAAGTTTAAAGATGGGCAGAAGCTAAAAGTTGACATGACTACTGCAAGTGCAATGGTACAAGTACACGATAAGCTGAACTCAGGCAATGCCAAGAAGTTTGCAGATGCTATCAACAAGAACGAAAATATGTTCATGAAGATGCTAGACTTTGCATTCAGCGGAGGTAAGAAAAGATAATGTCATTACTAATCAAAGAAATCGTTGAAGACGTTCAGTATATCTCAGAAGATGTACTAAACGAAGCTGGTGAAGCAACGGGTAAAAAGAACTACTTCATCGAAGGCGTCATCATGCAAGGTGACATCAAAAATAGAAACGGACGTGTATATCCAGCATCTACTCTAATGAAAGAGATGGCTAGATATAACAAAAACTACGTTGAAGCGAAACGTGCATATGGTGAACTGGGACATCCAGCTGGTCCAACAATCAATTTGGACCGTGTATCACATATGTTTACCGAACTCAAAGAGGACGGACCGAATGTTATCGGACGTGCTAAAGTGATGGATACACCAATGGGTAAGATCGTAAAGAATCTTATCGATGAAGGTGCTAACTTAGGTATTTCATCACGTGGTATGGGATCATTGAAAAAGAATGGTCAAGGAATCATGGAAGTGCAAGACGATTTTATGCTTGCTACTGCTGGTGATATCGTTGCAGATCCATCTGCTCCTGATGCTTTTGTAAAAGGCGTCATGGAAGGAGTAGAATGGGTTTACGATGTTGCTTCTTCATCTTGGACTGCGGCTCAGGCTTTTGATCAAATTGAAGAAGAAATAAAAGAAACCGCAAAATATTCTGTTGAAGAATTAGAAGCTAAAGCTTCGGTTATCTTTGAACGGTTTATAAATTCGCTGACGAAGAAATGAAATTTATAAATACACAAGACAATAATACTTGTTAAAGGAGAAGTCAAATGAGTGAACTAGAACAAAATCTAGACCTAGAACTTGACGAAGCTAAGGCGACTGGTGAAGATTCGGAATCTGCGGATGCCGTAACTCCAGCAGGAGGAGCAGTCAAGAAACGTAAGGGCGACTTGAAGAAGTCGGCTGACCCTAAGGCGGACAACGTTGAGGATTCTGTAAAGACTCCCCAAGGTACTAACGATGCCGGTTTGAAAGAAGCATTTCAAGGTCTTTTCGAAGGCCAAGACCTAAGCGAAGATTTCAAAACTAAGGTCGAAGCAGTATTTGAAGCGGCTGTACATGAGAATGTACTAGCAGAGAAAGCTTCACTAGAAGAGAAATTTGAAAACGATCTTCAGGAGCAGGTTGAATCTGCTGTAGAAGACCTAGTAGAAAAAGTTGATTCTTATCTAGACTACGTTATCGAAGGTTGGATGGAAGAAAACAGAGTATCGATTGAAAGCAACATCAAAGTTGAAGTTGCAGAGTCGCTACTAGGTGGAATCAAGTCTCTTGTATCAGAGCATAACATGGAAGTTGATCAAGAATCAGTTGATCATGTTGCTCAGGCAGAAGAGAAACTTGAAGAGTCAAAGACAAAGTACAACGAAGTTGTAGAAGAGTTGATGACCATCAGAGAGGAAAAGCAGAAGCTTGAAACTGAAGCTAAATTTAAAGAAGTGACTGAAGGTCTCACAGACACCCAAGTTGAGAAACTTGCTACTCTGTCCGAAGGTATCAGCTTTGAATCAGTTGAAGAATATGCTTCAAAAGTTGCCGCAATCAAAGACAGCTACTTTGCCGAAACAGTTGCTCCAGTAGAAGATGCTACTGAACTGTTAGAAGAAGCCGCTGAGGAAGAGGAAGCAACTAAAGTAGTAGTCGATCCACAGATCGCCGCCTACGCCGCAAGCCTTGGTCGTTTAGCAAGCTAAACAAATTTATAAATAACATTAGATAAATCTCAAAAAGGAGAATTTCAAATGAGAAACGAAGAACTAATGCAAAAATGGGGCCCAGTGCTTGAGCATGAAGCACTTCCTGGCATTCAAGACAAGCATCGTCAAGCTGTTACAGCCACTTTGCTTGAAAACACAGAGACTGCCTTGAAAGAGGGTCAGTCATATTCACCTAATACACTTCTTTCTGAAGCTGAATTAGGACCCGTCAACAACGTTGGCCAAATGGACAAGTATGATCCCGTACTAATTTCTTTAGTACGCCGTGCGATGCCTAATTTGGTAGCATACGATATTGCAGGCGTACAGCCTATGACTGGACCAACTGGTCTGATCTTTGCAATGCGTAGCAACTACGTAGATGGCGCAAACAACGAAGTCAAATCTGAAGCGTTCTATAACGAAGCAGACACAGACTTCTCTGGTACTGGTACTCACGCTAACGCATTGGGTGCAGGATCAGAAACATCAGGTACTGGTATGACTACTAATGCCGCTGAAGAACTAGGCACTACTGCTGGATCTTTCGCTGAGATGTCATTCCAAATCGACAAAGTTTCTGTTGAAGCTAAGTCACGTGCCTTGAAAGCAGAGTACACAACTGAACTCGCTCAGGATCTAAAAGCTATCCATGGTTTGGATGCTGAAACTGAGTTGGCTAACATGTTGTCTGCCGAGCTTCTAGCTGAGATCAACCGTGAAGTGATCCGTACTGTATACAGCAACGCTGTTGCAGGTTCTGCGGGTACTGCTTCTGCCGGTACTTTCGACTTAGATGTCGATGCTAACGGTCGTTGGTCAGTAGAGAAGTTCAAAGGTCTTATGTTCCAAATCGAAACAGAAGCTAACGCAATTGCGAAAGCTACTCGTAGAGGGAAAGGTAACATTATCCTTTGTTCATCAGATGTAGCATCTGCTCTACAAATGGCTGGTGTACTAGACTACGCTCCAGCGTTGAACTCTAACAACCTACAGCCTGACGATACTGGTAACACTTTCGTCGGTGTTCTGAATGGTCGTTTCCGTGTATATGTTGATCCATATGCAGGCGCAAACTACATGGTTGTTGGCTACAAAGGCTCAAGTGCATTTGATGCCGGTCTGTTCTATTGCCCATACGTTCCATTGCAAATGGTTCGTGCAGTTGGTGAGAACAGCTTCCAGTCAAAAATTGGTTTCAAGACTCGTTACGGAATGGTTGCAAACCCATTCGCACGTGGCGCAACTCAAACAAACCAAGGCGCACTGGCTGCTAACACTAACGTCTACTACAGACGTACAGCAGTAACCAACCTTCTATAATAAGAAGTCAGAGACTAGCGGGAAGCTAGTTGACTGAACAGATTAGGGAGCCTTCGGGCTCCCTTTTTTTGTGCGTATAAATAGTAACAGAGCCAAATTACTTCTATGAGGGTAATATGAAGTTACAAAATTTTCTAAATCCAGTTGAGTTTCGCTTTCAACTAAAGCGTATGCCCAACACACAGTTCTTTGTTCAGAACGTTACTATACCAGACATTTCATCTGGCGTAACTGAACAGATGACACCATTCAAGACTGTATATCGTCCAGGCGATAAAGTGCAGTTTGGTGATCTCACGATGCAAATCGCTATAGATGAAAATCTTGGTGCGTACTTAGATGCGTGGAACTGGCTGATCAGTCTAACAAAACCTGAGGGCTTTGAACAATACGCAGATTTGATCGGCGATGGTGGCGACGGAGTATACTCTGATGCTACACTTACACTACTAACTAACGGTAAGAACCCTAACGTAGAGTTCACCTTTATCGATATGTTCCCGACCAGCGTTGGCGGTTTGCCACTTGATATAACTAATAGTGTGCCTACTGTACCAACAACAGATATTACTTTTAGATACTCATCGTACACCATCAAAGTTCTATCTTGACTTTTGGCTTCTAGCCAGTTATAATGTATAAGCATGTATTTTTTGACCGTGAGGAATTGAATGAATATAGAAGACATCTACACAATGTGGGCTGAAGATAGTGAAATCGATCAGACCAACGTATCTAACGAAAGCGCAAAGATACCTAAACTACACAACAAGTACTTCAAGCACTACGTAGACGAGGGTCTACGCTTGAAGAAACTCAAAGCAGACTATAAAGAGTTATGTAAACTCAAGGGTCAGTACTATCGTGGTGAACTAGATATCACTGAACTGAACTCTTTAGGCTGGGAAGTACAACCTCTCAAGATACTCAGACAAGACATTGCCGCATATGTCGAAGCAGATAAAGATGTTATACATCTATCGCTACGCATTGGCTTTGCTGAAGAGAAGGTATCATATCTTGAGTCTATCATAAAAATGATCAGTAACAGAGGCTTTCAGTTGAAGACTATTGTTGACTGGGAGAGATTTAGAACAGGCGCTATGTAATGGAACAATCAGATCCACTCATGGGCTTACTCGCATTATTTCTAGTGATTGGAGTACCTGCTCTAATTTTTTGGCGCTTGGGTTGGTTTGAACATCAGAAAGAGAAGACAGACTTTGGCTTTGATAAGCCTGAAAATATGCGTAGTTGGGAAGGTCTGTTGTATGTAATGTGGAACTGGAAAGCATACACAGCAAAAGTTATATGGATAGTAGGTACAATACTTGTGTGGTATGAATCAGATTTGGGTGATGCACTCACTTGGTTCATAGCAGTAGGTATTTTGATTTTGATTGGCAGATTTTGGGAATTATTTAGATGACAGTGCAGATTGAAAAGGTCGATGAGATCAACATACGCATACACGCAGAACCATCGACTAAGATGGAGTTGAGTGAGTATTTTGAATTCTACGTACCTGGTTATAAGTTCATGCCAGCATATCGTAACCGTATGTGGGACGGTAAGATCAGACTATTCAATAGTATGACTGGTATGGTATACGCAGGTCTTACAAGATATGTCGAGAAGTTTTGTTACGACAGAGGCTACACAGTAGAACATATCAATGATGTGTACGAGGCGCAAGAAGTAAACGATGACGCAGGCTATCAACTTGCTAAAGAGTTTGACAGTTCTTTTCCTCCAAGAGACTATCAGAACAACGCTATCGTTCGTGGTCTAAAGTACAATCGTGCATTGTTTCTTTCACCTACAGCGTCTGGTAAGTCTTATATCATCTATACACTAGCAAGATATCACGTAGAACAAGGACGTAAAGTTCTTATCATTGTGCCGACTACATCTCTTGTGTTACAGATGTCTACTGATTTTGTAGAGTATAACAAGAACAGAGAACTAGACATACACAAGATTACTGGTGGTGTCGATAAGAATGTAGAAGCAGACTATACAGTCACAACTTGGCAGTCTATCTACAAACAGCGTAAAGACTGGTTCGACAAGTTTGATGTGGTCATGGGTGACGAAGCACACTTATTCAAAGCAAAGTCTCTCACTAAGATACTAGAGAAAACTCCGAACGTCAAGTATAGATTTGGCTTCACTGGTACACTAGATGACTCACAGACTCATAAGCTGGTACTTGAAGGACTGTTCGGTAAAGTGTATAAAGTTACAGAGACTAAGAAACTGATCGAGGAGCAGACACTAGCCGACTTCAACATCAAAGCAATCATATTGGAATACCAGCAAGAAATAAGACAGATAAATAAGAATAAGTCATATCAAGAAGAAATTGATTGGATAGTAAAGAGTGAAGCACGTAATAAGTTTATTAGAAATTTGGCTTGGTCACTTGAGGGTAACACTCTCATACTGTTTCAGTTTGTTGAGAAGCATGGTAAGATATTGCATCCAATGTTACAGAATGAGAATAAAGCCGTACACTTTATCCACGGAGCAATTAGTGGGGAGGAACGTGAGGCAGTTAGACATTTGGTTGAGTCAGGGACTGACAATATTATTCTCGCTAGTTATGGTACCTTTAGTACTGGTGTCAATATCAAGCGTTTGGATAACATTATCTTTGCAAGCCCGAGTAAATCGAAAATCAGAAATCTCCAATCGATAGGTAGAGTTCTGAGAAAAGGCAACGGCAAAGATAAAGCAACTCTATACGACATAGTAGACAACTTACAGTGGAAGCAGAAAGAAAACTTCGCTGTGAAGCATTTCAAAGAACGTGTGAAAATTTATAGTGATGAAGAGTTTGAATTCAGAATCTACAACGTTGACATAAAGGGATAACAAATGACTGAATACGTAACGATAAAATTATCATCAGGTCAGGATATCATTGGCGTTGTCGAGGCTGGCAACGTTGAAACTGGCGAAAATGTTCTAGTAAATAACCCCATCCAAGTTGTAGTAGATCCGCATCAAGGATTGTACGCTAAGTCTTACTTGCTCTTCTCCGAAGAGACTTCGTGCGTCTTCGCTAAAAAAGATATCATACACATGTCTAAAGCCAGTACGAAAGCCACTCAATACTATGATGATTTTGTTGTGAGAATAACTACCGGATACCAGACTGAAGATGCTGACTACTCTATGTCAGATGATGACAATGATGACCTCGAAGATATGTTTACAACCATGCTTGAAGCTAAGTCATCTATAAAACATTAGTCTTATCTCAAAGGCGTTAAAGAGATTATACACATGGTCTCACCGTTTGTCAATACATAAATGAAAAAAACTTTTACTTGACAGGCAGTCGTGTTTGTGATATTATATAGACTATTGTATAACTTTATTATACGGAGAACTATAAATGAAAAAAAGAGCCTCTAAAAATTACGTAAACAACGCAGAGTTTCTGGAAGCGATTATCAACTACAAGAAGCTATGCGAAGAAGCAGAGGCTTCAGGTGATCCAAATCCTCAGATACCGAACTACATCGGTGAGTGTATCTATCAGATTTCGAACAGATTATCTACTAAGCCAAACTTCTCAGGTTACACCTACAGAGAAGAGATGGTAAGTGATGGCCTAGAGAACGCTATCCAAGCACTAGGCAACTTTGATCCAACAAAATCTAAGAACCCCTTTGCATATTTCACACAAATAATCTGGTATGCCTTTCTCAGACGTATTGACAAAGAGAAGAAACAAGTGTATATTAGACATAAGGTGACAGAAAACTCTATGCTCACAGGCACACTAGTAGACAAAGATGGTGATGCTGAGGGCGATGCTAACTATGTCGACCTGAACAATGACTACATGACTGACTTCGTTGCTAACTATGAGAAGCGCATGGAGTCTAAGAAGAAGCAGACTACCAAGGCACGAAAGGGTCTTGAGAAGTTTATCGATGAGGATAAAAAAGAGGAAAAAGAATGAAGATAGCGATACTCAACGACACACACTGGGGCGCTCGTAACGACAACGCCGCCATTGCAGAGCATATGCATATGTTCTATCGTGAGGTATTCTTCCCCTATCTACGTGAAAACGGTATCAAGACGATCTTTCACTTAGGAGATTTGACAGATAGACGTAAGTATATCAATTTTGTTACAGCGAAGAACTTAGAAGAAAACTTCATGAAGGTGTGTGCAGAAGAAGATATCCAGCTTTATATCGTTGCTGGTAATCATGACACATACTTCAAGAATACTAACTCAGTGAACAGCCTACGACAATTGTATGGCACGTCTAACTACGAGAACTTACATCTATACTGGGAAGAGCCAGTAGAACTCGACATGGACGGGTGTAAGGTTATGTTAGCACCATGGATGTGTGCAGATAACTACGATAAGAGCATGAAGGCTTTTGCTGATACTAAAGCGCAAGTACTCATGGGTCACTTTGAGATCGTAGGTTATGAGATGGATAAAGGTCATATATGTGAGACTGGACTAGATCGTAACATCTTCCAAAAGTTTGACTCAGTATACTCTGGTCACTTTCATCAGCCATCTAAGCTAGGTAACATCACTTATCTAGGCGCTCAATATGAGATGACTTGGTCTGATCACGAACAGAAACGTGGCTTTAGTGTATTCGATACTGAGACACGCACTATGGAGCATGTACGCAACCCGTACAGTCTATTCCATAAGATTATGTACAATGATGCTGACATGACTATAGAAGATGTTGCAAATTTAGACACTTCGCTCTTGACAAACACCTTCATAAAAGTTATAGTATCTAATAAGGAGAATCCATACATCTTCGATTTGTTCCTTGATAGGCTACAATCTGCTAACCCTGCCGACATCAAAGTTGTTGATGATCATCAGAACTTAGACCTTGTAGACGAATCAGAACTGATTGATGAGGCTCAGGACACGATGACCATATTGCGTCAGTATCTTGAGAATTTGGAAGTGAAGGGTGACAAGATGAAACTAGAGAAATTTCTAGGTGATTTATATAGTGAGGCTATCAATCTATGATCTTATTCAAGGCGGTAAGATATAAAAATATATTATCAACAGGCAATTCGTGGACAGAAATTATCTTAGATAAGAGTAAGTCTACTCTAATTGTTGGCGACAACGGTGCTGGTAAGTCTACTATGTTAGACGCTATCGCCTTTGCTCTGTATGGCAAAGCATTCCGTAATATCAAAAAGCCACAGCTATTGAACTCTATCAATCAGAAAGAACTGATGGTAGAACTGGACTTCAACATCTCAGGCAACAAGTATACTATCAAGCGTGGTATCAAGCCAAACATCTTTGAGATATGGAAGAACGATCAACTACTCAACCAAGATGCATCTGTGCGTGACTACCAAGCGTACCTAGAAGAGACTATTCTAAAGATGAACTACAAGTCTTTTGGTCAAGTAGTTGTACTGGGTTCTAGTACGTTTGTACCATTTATGCAACTATCTGCTAAAGACCGACGTGAGGTCATAGAAGACCTGCTTGACATTCAAATCTTTACTGTGATGAACACGCTCCTCAAAGAACGTGTCTCAGAGAACAAAGAAGAGATTCAAGAGATAAAGTACCAGATCGATCTACTATCTAATAAGATTGAAAGTGCTACAGAGCATAATGAATCTATTCGACAACTGAAAGAGACAGAGGTAACTAAACTCAAAGACAAGTTGAAAGAACAAATCGAACTCATTGAAGCCGAGCAATCGGCAGTAGATACTCTTATAGAAGAGATCAAAGAGATGGGTGAGACTATTGCTGACAAGGCTACAGTCAAGAAGAAGTTACAAGAACTAGAAAAAGTTGAGGGTCAGTTATCAGATAAGTTGAAGAAGCTACGTAAAGATATTGCTTTCTACCAGCACAACGATGACTGTCCCACTTGTAAGCAAGGTATCGACCATCATTTCAAAGAGGAGACCATACAAGGCTCTAGCGATAAGATCAACAAGATCGAAGAAGCGACAGTTGAACTTGATGGTAGATTCACTAAGGTCAATGAACGACTTACTGAGATTGATGAGGTAGAGTCCGTTATATCTGATAAGAACATGCAGATGAGCGAACACAATGCCACACACCGTGTTGCTATGGGTGTATGTAAGTCCATCAAGAATGAACTAACAGAAGCAGAGAAGTCTGTAGAAGCAATCGACACATCTGCTATTGAGAAGTTACAGGGCGATCTGTTGACGTATCACAATAGACAGAACCAGTTGTTCGATGACAAAGAGATGATGGGCATTGTATCGTCTATGCTGAAAGATGGTGGTATCAAGACTCGTATCATCAAGCAGTACGTTCCAGTCATGAATAAACTAATCAATAAATACCTAGCGGCGATGGACTTCTTCGTTCAGTTTGAACTGGATGAGGGATTCAACGAAACTATCAAGTCCAGATTCCGTGACGTATTCTCTTACTCCTCTTTCTCTGAGGGTGAGAAACTAAGAATTGATCTAGCCCTTCTGTTCACGTGGCGGGCTGTATCTAAATTGCGTAACTCAGTGTCTACCAATTTGCTATTGATGGATGAGATCATGGACTCATCACTCGACAACGCAGGTACAGATGAGTTCCTAAAAATAATAAATGAGTTGACAGCCGACTCAAATATCTTTATAATAAGTCACAAAGGCGATCAACTCTATGAGAAGTTTGACAACGTAATCAGATTCGAAAAGGTGAAGAACTTTAGTAGAATGGCTTCATAGGAGATGACTAATGTTAGAAGACAGACTATCATCACTGAAACGAAAGCATCACGAACTTCACACTCGCATAGAGGTTCTTGAAGCAGAGAAGTGTCAGTCTAAGTATGTGACACCTCTCAAGAAAGAGAAATTGAGAATGAAAGATGAAATGGTATCCATCGAAAGGAAGATTGCCGCTAACTCATAAGGTGAATTATATGATGAAGAAATCGAAGCGTGTAGGATTTACATGTAGTACGTTTGACCTGTTACACGCAGGACATGTTATGATGCTACGTGAAGCAAAAGAGCAATGTGATCACTTGATATGTGGTCTTCAAATCGATCCTGCTCTGGATCGACCAGAGAAGAACTCTCCCATTCAATCCATTGTTGAGCGTTATACACAACTGTCGGCTGTGAAGTACGTTGATGAAGTTATTGTGTATGCCACTGAAAACGACTTGAAAGATATCCTCGAACTATATCTCATTGATGTTCGTATCTTAGGTCCAGAATATAAAGACAAAGAATTCACTGGTAGAGATGTTTGTGATAAGCGAAACATAGAACTTTACTTCAACAATAGAGACCATAGATTTTCGTCTAGCAGTCTACGTACAAACGTAGTATGGGGCGAGTCAGATTTTGTGAACAAGAAAAAATGAAGATACTCTTACCATACTCCACACATTTCGAATTAGTAGAGAACGCTGAAACTAACGGTAAAGTGATCACTGGTGGTATTGAGAAGTTCTGCCAGGACTTAGAGAATAATATTGATGGCATCATACCAGTTGCAGTCACTAAAGAAGATAAAGAGAAGAGACGTACACGTAAAGTAATCACTGACGCTATTGCGGAGCATGATCCAGATATGATCTTGTTCAACAATCCTTGGTGGGGAAATATGATGATGTCTTTCAACGTACCACTAATTTGTATTATGCATGAACCACTTGTGCGTGATATACGTATGGTAGAACTCGGCACAATATTGAGAGATTTGAACGAGAGTGGATGCCATATCTACTTTGTGAGTCCTAAACAATATGAGTACCACAAAGAAATGGCATTGAGAATACGTAACGTAGACTTCGGTGAGATCAAGGGATATATCAACCCTTCATATCTGCCAAAAGATACTCCGTTTGAGAACACGTGGAACAATGAAGATATATGTTACGATGTCTCTACAGTAGGCAGATGTGACAACGAGAAGGCACCATTTCTCGTACATAGTAAGTTAGAGCGATCTAAGCTAAACAGCCTAGTGATGACTAACGATGGTGTATATAAGAGTAGCACAGTCAACGACTATGTGCTGAACAATCAACACTGGAAAGATCCACGCTTTACTATGCGTGGTTTGGCTCATGATGACGTAATGAAGAACATTGCTAAGTCTCTTAGTTTCTGTTCAACTTGGCCTAAAGAGTCCTGGGGTATCACAGCAATGGAAGCATTAGGCTGTGGTGTACCAACTTTGCTAATGTGTGACGATACTATCACTCACTCAAGCGAAGGCATCGCCGCTGATCCAAGACACACCTATATGATCAGACGTAAGTGTAGCAGTAGCGACTTTGAGTCTGCTATATTGAAGCACACTAAGGCTATGTCACCATTTCGTAGAGAGATAGCGGAGATGACAAAAGAGAAGCATAGTCTATCAAATTGGAAAATAAGACTTGACAAGGTGATCGATATACGTTATAATGACCACAATAAATCTTTTTCAGATTTAACGAGGTTTTTATGAGTGTAAAAGAAAGTGCAAATTACGATAACTTCTTAGACGCAGACAAGCGTGATAAGGATGAGTACGGTATTAGTTTAGATAGGTTTATGGATGAGCCTGTACAGCCAGTTCTGTATGATCAGACTAAAGCTAAGAGCCAGTACGATGACGTGTATAAAGTATTATACGTACACTTCCGTAGTTTGGATGACGTTGCTGATTTCTGTTCTAAGATAGGACAGATCATACACTCAAACGATAAAGCAGTATTCTTTCCTCTGAACGATCCTGCTGAGTCATTATTCCCAGAAGAGCAAGCAACTAATATTGAAGTTGACAAACAACTGGTAAAGCCTAAGAGGGCAAACAGAAAAGCGAAAGTCGATACTACTCTTGATGTCGAACTTGCAGAAGATGGCGATAAGAACGCTAAGTGGTCAGAACATTGGCAAGGTATGCCAGAGTTCATACAAGAAGACTGTCCACCATATCGCACAGTTCACGTCATGTTCAGAACAGAAGAGCATTACAAAGACTTCGCAAAAAGAATTGGTCAGAAGCATCTTAGTGAAAAATCTAAGTCTATCTGGCATCCCAAATTGGAGATAACTGCTAATAGACTACTACGTTGGGTAGATGAGTCGCAGACACTCCCACAGTTTCCCATGTACATCGTGTCAAAGGGTCGTCACGAATCCATGCATACGTCAAGGTCACTTGCCCGCATGAAGATTCCGCATTACATCGTGATAGAACCACAAGACTTTGATGACTATGATAAGGCGTTAGACAACTTCAGCATACGTGATTACGTGACGCTCCTAGTTGCCCCTTTTTCAAATCATGGTGATGGTCCAGGTAGGGCAAGAAACTGGGCATGGGACCACTCTATAAGTTTAGGGGCTACAAGTCACTGGGTGTTTGATGATAACATCTCTGACTTCTATCGCCTAAACGAGAACAAACGCATTCGCTTTGAGAGCGGAGCTGGCTTTAGAGCCATGGAAGATTTTGTAGGAAGATATGACAATGTTTACATCGCTGGTCCACAGTATAGATTCTTTATTGCGCCAGATCAGAAGTATCCTCCTTACGTTGCCAACACCCGTATATATTCTAGTCTTCTTATCAGGAATGATTGTAAGCATAGATGGCGTGGTAGATATAACGAAGATACTGACATCTGCCTACGAGTAATGAAAGACGGTGATGTATGTGTACAGTTCAATGCTTTCTTACAGGGCAAAGCGGCTACTCAAACAGTTGCAGGTGGTAATACTGCTGAGTTTTATCACGCAGAGAATGTAGAAAGTGAGGGGTTCAAAGAGACTGGATACAACACAGAGGGTACTGTGAATAAGTCACAGATGCTAGTTGACATGCACCCAGACGTAGCAAGACTTGTCTGGAGATATGGTAGATGGCACCACTTTGTAGATTACACTCCTTTCAAAAAGAACTTGCTAAAGTTGAAGAAAGATGTTATAATATCATCTGATAACAATGAATATGGTATGAGGCTTGAAACGAACTTTCAAGAGTGAGAATGAAAAAAGATTTTATATTTGATTTAGAGACAGTTGGTGCCAACGTTCACATCTGTCCAATAGTTGATATGGCGTACTACGCATTTGAGTGGGATAGGTTTGTAGAGAACCCTTACTCGTTTGAGGAGTTAGCGTCCAACATTCAAACGGTCAAGCTAGATGTAAGAGATCAAGTCGAGAACTGGAAATGTGGCTTCGAACAAGAAGACCTCAAGTTCTGGCAGAGATTGCCTAAAGCCGCAAGAGATAAACTCAAGCCAACAGAAAATGACTTGACAGTACAGCCCTTTTGTGATATTATACTAGCATATCTAAGAGAACAGAGAAATGTGGATTACTGGTGGTCAAGAAGTAACACCTTTGATCCCATTATCATATGGAGAATTATGAACGAGAGTGGTAACGGACACTTGTTTAGCGAGTATCTAAAGTACTACAAAGTTCGTGATATACGTACCTTCATCGATGCCAAATTCAACTTCGGCATCAAGCACAATGGGTTCATCCCAGTAGCAGATGAAGATTACTGGCATAAAACTTTCGTTGCACATGATAGCACCCATGATGTAGCGGCAGATATTCTTAGACTACAAATGATCCATCGTGCTGAAAATGGACATGACCAAACTGAGAGGTAGATAATGAAAATTGGAGCAAGTGGCTTACAAGCACAATTGCATAATGTGAAAGAAAGTAAATGCGGTCCTAAGATAGACCTAGAGAGTATTGGTAAGTTTGCGGCATCAGAGAGTGGTGCAGAGCGAGAAGCACTTGGTGTGCCTTACATGAAACAATTACCTCTAGAGGGGCTAGCCGCCGGTGCGGCAGCCTTAGAATATGGAGCGCAGAAGTACGCTGATCGTAACTGGGAGAAAGGTCTTCCATGGCAACAGATGATTGATAGTCTAAAGAGACACATCGATGATTTTGAGCGTGGTCGTGATTATGACAATGGCTCAGATGGATCTGGTATGCATCACGTCTGTATGATTATGGCTGGTGCGTTGATGTTATCTTCATCTGTTATTAGAGGCATCGGCACAGATGATCGTATGCCTAGCGTAGATGGTGGCGCATTTACATCTAAACAATCTGCAAAGTGGATTCAAGAGCAATTGAATCTCGCTGAAGAATTCAAAAGAAAGCGTGAGGAATATAATGAATCTTGATCTTGAAGTACTAAGAGGCAAGCGGCTATTTGTTGCAACGCCTATGTACGGTGGACAATGTGCAGGCTTATACACTAAGTCAGTAAACGATCTAACGTCTATATGCACAAAGCATGGGATTAGTCTTAGACATTACTACATGTTCAATGAGTCTCTAATTACTAGGGCTAGAAATTATTGCGTAGATGAGTTTCTACGTTCTGATGCTACCCACTTACTCTTTATTGATAGTGACATTGGGTTCGACTATCGTGATGCCTTGACACTACTGTTTCTTACAGATAGTGACGCAGGTAAAGACGTTGTGTGTGGACCGTATCCTAAAAAGACAATAGCTTGGGAGAAGATCAAGAAAGCATCTGATCTTGGATACGGTGACAAGAACCCATTCGATCTAGAAGATTTTGGTGGAGATTACGTCTTCAATACTATAGACGGCATGAAGTCGTTTCAGATAAAAGAGGTAACCGAAATCAAAGAGGGCGGCACAGGTTTCATGTGCGTAGATAAGAAAGCGTTTATCAAGTATGCTGATAAGTATCCTGAGTTACGCTACAAGCCTGATCATGTACGAACTGAGAACTTTGATGGTTCGCATGAGATCACAGCATTCTTTGATACGATGATTGAACCAGTGTCAAAAAGGTATTTGTCAGAAGACTACATGTTTAGTAACTATGCTCGTAAGATTGGTCTAAGCATATGGATGTGTCCATGGATGCAGATCAAACATGTGGGGTCTTATACTTTTGGAGGTAGCTTAGGTCATATCGCTATGATCGATGCATCACCTACAGCGAGTAAAGAGTCAAGTAAAAAACATTATGATAATAATGAAAAAGACTTGACAAAGACGGCAAAATCGAGTATAAATAAACCTACTAACCGTAGAAAGAAGAGGAAATAGATTATGAAATTTAGTGACGAAACAATGAGCGTTTTGAAAAACTTCTCTCAGATCAACCCAAGTCTGTTGTTCAGACCTGGTGATATGATTAGAACAATCTCTCCACAGAAGACAGTTATGGCTGCCGCAACTGTGAGTGAGAATTTTGATAGTCAAGCTGGTGTATACGACTTAGGTCGATTCCTTGCCACGCTTGGTTTATTTGAAGATGCAGATGTTGCATTTGGCGATGGTCGATTCAACATCAAAGGTAAGCGCAGTTCTTTGAACTATACTTACACTGCTGAAAATATGATTGTCGTTCCACCGAACAAAGACATTACTGTTCCAGATCCTGAAGCAGTTGTCAAAGTGACTTGGGATGATATCGATAGTGTCATTCGTGCCGCTGGTGTACTAGGACTACCTGAGATCGCTTTCAAAGGCGAAGGTAGCACTCTTTCATTGGCTGCCGTTGACAGCAAAAATCCAACATCTGACAATTATGACGTTGTTGTTGGTGAGAACGGAGACTTTGGTCATTTCACTATGACAATCAAAGTTGACAATCTCAAGCTAATGCCATACGACTATGAAGTCGCCTTGTCTTCTAAAGGTATGGCACATTTCAAATCTGACAAGGTACAATACTGGATTGCAATCAACAGTAAATAGGAGTAATATTATGACTGAAGCAACAGACACTCAGGCAACTGAGCAAGCACCAGACCAGGGTCCTGGTCTTTCACTAAACGACATCGCCGCCACTGTGCAGATTATCGATGCCGTTACTGCGAGAGGTGCTATCAGAGGCGAGGAGCTGGTTCCTGTCGGGACAGTTCGTGAGCGTTTCATGGCGTTCTTGAATCATGCCAAAGAGCAAGGTCAGATCGACCGTGTTCCTGGCGACCCGATGCCAGAATCACCAGCGCCTGCACCTGAGCAAGCAACGGAAGAAGCATCTAGCTAATTCCACGAAAAGGGGGCTTGACATAGCCCCCTTTTTACTCTATACTATGTTGATATATTTTTATTATGAGGTGACCTATGACAGAAGACTTTCTATGGGTAGAGAAGTATCGCCCGCACACTGTGCAAGATGCTGTACTACCTGAGTCTCTAAAGACTACATTCCAACAGTTTGTCGATCAAGACAACGTTCCTAATTTATTACTAACTGGTCGTGCTGGTGTCGGTAAGACAACTATCGCTAAAGCAATGCTTGATGAAATCAATGCAGACTATATAGTTATCAACGGCTCTATGAATGGTAACATCGATACGCTACGTGTTGAAATTGCCAACTTCGCTTCTACTGTATCATTCAGTGGTGGTCGTAAGTATGTTATATTAGATGAAGCAGACTACTTGAACCCCAACTCTACGCAACCTGCATTGCGGAACTTTATGGAAGAGTTCAGTAAGAACTGCGGTTTCATTCTAACTTGTAACTTCAAGAACCGTATCATTGAACCCTTGCACTCACGGTGTAGTGTTGTTGAGTTCAGTATCCCTAAAGATGAAAAGCAAGCAATTGCTGGTCAATTTTTCAAACGTGTAAAAGGCATTCTCAATGACGAAAATATCGAATACGATAGTAATGCTGTTGCTGAGTTGGTCAAGACTTATTTCCCTGATTGGCGTAGAGTCCTCAACGAACTACAGCGTTACTCTTCTACTGGTCGCATCGACTCTGGTATCTTAGCCAATAAGTCTAGTGACAACATTAGTACACTCATCACTATGATGAAAGAGCGTGACTTCACTAACATGCGTAAGTGGGTTGCAGAGAACACTGATATAGACAGTGCGGTCTTGTATCGCCAGTTGTATGATATACTGCCAAGTAAAGTAAATAGTACACAAAGCGTGGCAGATGCTATCATCATTCTGGCTGAATATCAGTACAAAGAAGCATTCGTTGCTAACTCTGAGATCAACCGTGTAGCCGCACTCGCTACTCTCATGGCAGAGATCGATTGGAAATGAAACTCCTGAATACTAAGAAGTGCCTAATCTGTCGTAAGAAATGCGGCAAAACATACTCAACCATCAAGTATCGATATGAAGATGAAAGAATAGGTGAAGTGTATGTATGTGAAAAGTGCTCCGAAAAGCACGACCTAACTTATGTGAGTGAAGACTATGAGCAATCCGTTTGATTATGTAAATACCATAAACCAAAGCAAAAAGAATATGATGCGTGACAGCGAGAATGATGCTTTGGCTGAGAAGCAGTACAGTCCGTTTCTAGTGAACAAAGCACTGTCTTACTTCCCAGACACTATTCTCCACGCCAATCTAGTAAACCAATTCCACAGTCTAGACCATCGTCCTCAGTACGAGTTTTTACTAAATAGTGTAAGACCTCAAAAGCGATTTGCGAGGTGGGTAAAAGATGCTGGTGATAAGGAATTGGATATGATATGCGCTACTTATAAATGTAACCGCAATATCGCAAGAGAATATCTACCTTTGTTGTCCAGTGAACAGCTAAATTTTATGGAACAACAACTAGAAACAGGTGGAAATAAAAAATGAATATCGTAGAGAGACTTGTCGAAGTCGAACTACCAAGCGAAGAAAGTTTTCTAAAAATCAAAGAGACATTGACTCGTATTGGAATCGCTTCGAGAAAAGACAAGAAATTATATCAATCCTGTCACATTCTTCACAAACAAGGTAAGTACTATATCGTACACTTCAAAGAACTGTTTATGCTTGACGGCAAGATAAACAACTTCTCTGATGAAGATAAAGCACGTAGAAATACCATTGTGAAACTTCTTGAAGAATGGGGACTGATCAAAACTATGTCTGCATCAATAGCAGATGAGCCAGCGGCACCCTTGTCGCAAATCAAAATATTGCCATACAAAGAGAAGGACCAGTGGGAACTGGTAGCGAAGTACAGTATCGGCAAGAAAAAGTAAACAGGAGAATTTGTTATGATAGAACGCATCAAGCGTTGGTGGAAACTTCTGAACGACCCAAAGCCTCAAGGCGACTTGAGCAAACATCGACTTTATAGTGAAATGTATGAGGACCTTAGACAATGACAGAGAAGCAACTTTATGACTCGGAGTTTGGTACTCCACAGTTAGACCTTTTTCCAGACACACTCGGCGTGAGTACATCCTTTACAGTGGATTACCCTATTACGAGTGAGTATTCAATTCCATCCAACGTAAAGGTGTCATGGGACCATGTTTGGCCCACAACACTACGAGTGTACAAACTTTGGGAAGATGCGTGGTTGCCTGAATACGGTAGCCAATGGGCTGCCTGCTTTGATCTAAAAGCAAGTCTACGTGCCTTTGACGAAGTAACTGTATACGGTAACGTTAGTAAAAAAGGTAAACGTACAGTCGATGAATATGGTGCATTGACACTATACTCAGATGAGCGCATTCTAGTGCCTACGGGACTAGTGTTCGACTTAGACGCAAACAAAAGTTTACGAATTCACCCTAGATCAGGACTTGCATTGAAGAATGGTATCGTAGTTGCTAACTGCGAAGGCATTGTAGATTCTGATTATGTGAACCAAACTTTTGTCATGCTTCACAACATCTCACATGAGCCGTTTCATATTAGAGACGGTGATCGTATTGCACAAGGCGAGGTAGTTCCAATGGAACAAGTCACGTTTGAAGTTGTAGACGAAGAGCCTGGTTTGAAGACTGACAGAAGCGGTGGCTTTGGTAGTACTGGAGTATAACTCAGTAACATCCTAGTCATTACTAAAATACATGAAGATTTTTTGTAGCATTACCATTCTTCATGTATAAATAAAGACGTAAGCGCCCTTGAGGGCTTACATAATTAATCTTGCTTTTATAAAGGAGAAATGATATGACATTTACGCAAGTAAACAATAGCCTACGCAACGACTTAGTTGGTTTCGACCGAATCTTTGATCGTATGCACATGTTGAATGGCATTCAACAAAAACAAAGTAACTATCCTCCCTACAACATCGTAAAGACTGAGGACGATCATTACGTGATCGAAATTGCCGTCGCTGGATTCATTCAGGACGAAATCAATATTACTGTTGAAGATGGAGAGTTGAAAGTATCTGGTACGAAGAAACTAGATGACAGTGCAGAGTATCTTCACAAAGGCATCGCCGCACGTGACTTTACACGCACATTCACTCTTGCAGATACCGTTGAAGTACGAGGGGCAGACCTTGTAAATGGTATCCTAAAGATTGACCTAGAGAACGTAATTCCAGAAGAGAAAAAGCCTCGAAAGATCGATATTGGATCCGGAGAGGAAGTCTTTCTAACAGAAGACAAATAAGAACCTGGGGAGGGGTGCAAATCCCTCCCTTATCATCCACGCACCAATAGGAGTAAAAGAGGCGATGAATAGAGCAATCTCTTTTCTGAAGAGTTGCGATGGCACATTCTGCGATGCAGTTGCACAAGTTGCATTGAGTGGATTATGTGTCTTTGTAATAGCTACATGTCTAAGTAGCATATCCTAAGAATGAAGACAACACACACAACACAGGAGAAAAGTATGTCTAATAAAAACCCGTTTGAAATCAGAGCAGAAATGCTTCAACTTGCAAAAGAATACATGGATCAACAGTATCATATGAACATCCAGTTCTATGAGAACATGATCGGAGAGGGTGAAAAAGCCCGCAAAGACATTGAGGCGCAAGTCAAAGATGCCTATAAAATGTACTCAATGGAAGAGTTGATGGAAAAAGCAAAGGAGTTATATTCTTTCGTAGCTGAAAAGAAATAAACAACACGTCGGTAAAATGCGAAGGTCAATAGGCTTTCGCATTTTTTTATTTAAAAAAGGAGTAAAGTATGAGCATAGTATTTTGGGTTATAGTAGTCGTGGGTACAATCAGCGCAACAAGCGGTAACGCTAAGTTGAACGCACTATGTAAAAAAGAACTTCAAGAAGGAGTATCTGAGACTATGAAAGAATGCAAGCAATATCACTTTGACAACCGAGCAATGAAAGGTTGGTAATAGATGAATGAACATCAAAACTACTGCACCACAAAGGGGCTCTTTCCTGCATTTCTTGTTATCGTTTTTATTATCGTTGGTATACCCTTACTGACGATGGGTATCTGGCAATAGCTTGAAAGTAACAGGAACACATCTAGGAATAGCAGTCATTCTGCTATTCTTTTTTCTTCAAATTAGTTGTTGACATCCGCTTGACATTCGTGTTATAATACACGTCTAACACGGAGAATATAATATGAAAAACGTAACAGCATTACCCACGCTGTATAAGCGTGACACTAAAGGCAAAGTGAGGGTACTGACCATTGAGTATGGTTATGATGATGAATCCACTGCAGGCACAAGATCGATTGCGGGTATTCAAGACGGTCAACTAGTGACCTCTGGATGGAAACTATGCTTACCAAAAAACGTTGGTAAGGTAAACGCAACGACCAATATCACTCAAGCTATCGCTGAAGCCCAAGCAAGTTGGGATAAGAAGAGCGAGAAAGAGTACTTCGCTGATATCAAACTAATCGATACATACGAGAAGTTCAAGCCTATGCTTGCGGGTGACTACACTAAGCAAAGAGTTCAACTTGACTCTGGCTTTAGTCAGCCTAAGCTAGACGGTATTAGATGTGTCGCTAACTCTACTGGACTATGGACAAGAGCGGGTAAACCAATCACAAGTTGTCCACATATCTGGAATGCAGTCAAGCCAATACTAGTAGCAAACCCTACACTAACATTAGATGGTGAGTTGTATAACCACGAACTCAAAGATGATTTCAACAAGATCACCTCACTAGTTAGAAAGCTAAAGTCTACAGAAGCAGACATGAAAGAAGCGAAAGAGTTGGTGCAATATCACATCTATGATGCACAAGATTCACTATCACCTGAATTGTCGTTCTCGTTACGTAGCACCATGATTGACAGTCTAGTCAACGATAAGTGTCTGTTCCTCAAGAAAGTGCCTACAGAACTGTGTGTCAATCAAGAAGAACTTGATGAGTTGTATTCTAAATATATGACAGATGGCTATGAGGGTCAGATGGTACGTAAAGATACTCCTTATGAGAACAAGAGATCGAATGGCTTACTCAAGCGTAAAGAGTTCATCACTGAAGAGTTTACAGTGGTGTCTATGCTAGAAGGTCAAGGCAACTGGGCAGGTCATGTGAAACACTTCGCTCTTACTTTGCCAAGTGGTGAGACCTGTGGTGCTGGAGTTAGAGGCAAGCAAGAAGTTCTGAAAGAGTTGTGGGAAGTTGGTGATACACCAACATGGGCTACACTGAGATACTTTGGTCTTACACCTGATGGTGTGCCAAGATTTCCTGTAGTTATTGATTATGGTTTTGGACAGAGGGAAGACTAATGACGATGCCTAATGAACGAAAATGGGCTATCGATAACACTAGATTGTTTTTGGTAGACCTTATGGATCCTAAGAAAACTCCTAGAGTACCAAGTGCTATACGTAAAGAAGCGTACCGATGCTTGAAGCATTACCCCGGTGAATACTACATGGAAGAAGCACAGAGACTTGCTCCTAGCGTGTTCGGTCAGTACACTAGCATTGACAAGTGATATCGGATGTGATAGAATACACGTTATATTCGACAAAATGTATCATATCCGATACATTGTAAATTATATGAAACAGATTGAGGTCTTATGAGTTTTTACACTTCCGTACATAGATATGGCAACAAGATGCTATTCCGTGGCTACACAGCCGACGGTCAACGCATTCACAAGAGAGTGCCATTCAAGCCAACACTATTCGTCCCATCTAACAAATCGTCTGAGTGGAAAGCACTAGACGGTAGTGCGGTTGAACCTATGCAGTTCGATAGTATGTCTGAAGCGCAAGAATTCTCTAAGAGTTACGCAGACGTAGACAACTTCAAAGTTCACGGCAACAACAACTTCGTGGCACAGTTCATTGAGAAGGCGTTCCCTGGTGAGATCGATTATAAGTTGCGACATATCTGTGTTGGTAATATCGATATCGAGGTTGCATCAGACGATGGCTTTCCTCACCCAGAGCAAGCTGATCATCCTATCATCTCTATCGCATACAAAGACAGCAAAAGCAAAGTCTATCATGTATGGGGTCTAGGTCATTATGACTCTACCAAGAGCGAACTAGATAGTATTGAGTTGATACAGTATCGTCACTGTGACAATGAGAAAGACCTGATCGAAAAGTTTCTGGTCTTCTGGCAGAATAACACGCCTGACATCATCACTGGTTGGAACATTCGCTTGTTCGATATCCCGTACATGATCAATCGTACACTCAAAGTATGTGGCGAAGAGACTACCAAACTCTATTCACCATGGAAGATATACAAGCACCGTCAGATCGGCATCAAGGGTAAGTCGATGGATGCATATGAACTTTACGGCATTGCCCAAGTTGACTACTACGATCTGTTTCAGAAGTTTGGCTACACGTATGGTAATCAAGAGAGTTATGCACTCAACCATATTGCTCATACAGTTCTCGGTGAGAAGAAGATATCTTATGAAGAGTTCGGTACTCTACACAATCTATACAAAGAGAATCACCAGAAGTTCATCGACTATAACATACGAGACGTTGATCTAGTTGACCGCATTGACAAAGAGACTGGTCTTATGGACTTGGCTCTCGTAATCGCATACAAAGGTGGTGTGAATTACCCAGATGTGTTCGGTACTACGGGCATATGGGATTCTATCATCTATCGCTACTTGTCTGAACGTAAGATTGCTGTACCACCAAACAAAGATAAGCACAAGAATCCATATCCTGGTGGCTATGTGAAAGACCCACGTGTTGGCATGAGTGAATGGATTACCTCGTTTGACTTGAACAGTCTGTACCCTAACCTAATTGTACAGTACAACATGTCGCCCGAGACGTTGATACGCACCCCGGCTGATATGTATCCCATGGGTGTTGATACTTATCTCGCAAATGATACTCCTGTATCCGATGCACAGTTGAATCACGGTGTCGCTATCGCCGCAAATGGATCTACATATCGTAAAGACAAACGTGGTTTCATGCCTGAGATCATTATTGATCTGTACAATGAACGCCGTGAGACTAAGAACAAGATGCTTGAGTTACAGCAAGAATCTCAGTCTGATGGCTCCCACGACTTGAAGCGAGAGATAAATAGACTAAACAACACACAGCAAGCGGTCAAGATTTTGCTCAACTCGCTTTATGGCGCACTCGGCAATCAATACTTCCGTTACTTCGAAATGTCCATTGCTGAAGGCATTACATTATCTGGTCAACTATCTGTTCGATGGGCTGAGAAAGCCATGAACAAATACATGAACAAACTACTCAAGACCGATGAAGAAGATTATGTAATTGCTATCGATACTGACTCTCTTTATGTTGACATGGCACCACTGGTCAAGATGGTAAACCCTTCTGATCCAGTGAAGTTTATTGACAAAGCCTGCCAAGAAAAGTTTGAGCCAGTTCTAGAGCGTTCTTATGCTGTGTTGTTTGACCGAATGAATGCATACGAAAATCGTATGGAGATGGCACGTGAAGCTATTGCTGATCGTGGTGTTTGGACTGCTAAGAAGCGGTACATTCTGAACGTACATAATAATGAAGGTGTGCAGTACGCAGTGCCTAAACTAAAGATCATGGGCATTGAGGCAGTCAAGTCATCGACACCTCAAGTAGTGCGTGATAAGTTCAAGCAAGCGTACCAGATTATTTTGAGTGGTAGTGAGAGTGAGTTACAGAAGTTCGTGTCTGACTTCTATGAAGAGTTTACTAGCCTACCTGCCGAAAGCGTCTCGTTTCCACGTGGCGTATCCGATCTAACAAAGTGGAAAGATACGACCACTATGTACAAGAAAGGCACACCTATACATGTGCGTGGTGCGATTATGTTCAACCACAAAATGAAAGAGACTGGACTTGATAGAGTAATGGAGGGTATCAAAGATGGTAGCAAAGTAAAGTTCTGCTATCTCAAAACTCCTAATCCACTGAGAGAGAACGTCATCTCGTTTCCTCAGTTCTTGCCTAAAGAGTTCGATCTAGACACATACATAGATTATCAAACTCAGTTCGATAAGACATTCAAAGAGCCACTAAAGCTGGTCAGTGATGCTATCAACTGGAACTTAGAAGAGACTAACACATTGGAGGATTTTTTCTCATGAGCGATGATATATTTGATTTCGGCTTTACAGCCGTAGACGAAGACGAATTACAGGCAGTCAAGGCTGTCGAAGAAAAGGTAGCCGCCGCATCAAGCACGGCAGAAGCAACGCAAGAAACATTAGACAAGTTGTACAATGCTATTGCACCGTTGCTGGCTAATCTGAAAAAGAACCCAGAGAAAGAGTACATTCTCTGGCCAAACAGAACAGCGAAGATCGAAGAATTCGAAGCCAAGCTGTTCGAAATCTATAATAGTTGACTTGACAAGCAAGCCCTTTCCTGTTACTATGAATAAATTGAATACACAATATAGGAGATATTATGTCGCTAATTGAAAAACTAATGAAGAACAGTTCTATCAAGCAGACTGCGCCAATTATGGACTCTAAAGTCTATGGCAAAAAAGAGATGGCTACTACACCAGTACCTATGGTAAACGTAGCACTATCTGGTCGCATTGATGGTGGCCTTGTTCCTGGGCTTCTGATGCTTGCTGGACCATCGAAACACTTCAAGTCAGCCTTTGCGCTGATGATGGCTGCCGCATATCAGAAAAAATACGATGATGCTGTCGTACTGTTTTATGACTCGGAGTTTGGTACTCCACAGTCATACTTTGAGAGTTTTGGTATTGATCTTGACAGAGTGTTGCATACGCCTATTACTGACGTAGAGCAACTCAAGTTTGATATTACAACTCAATTGAACCAAATTGACAAGGGTGAGAAAGTCGTTATCATTATCGACTCTATCGGTAACCTTGCTTCGAAGAAAGAAGTAGATGATGCACTGGATGGTAAGTCAGTGGCAGATATGTCACGTGCAAAGCAATTGAAGTCTTTGTTCCGTATCGTCACGCCACACTTGAACCTAAAAGACATCCCGTTAGTATGTGTCAACCACACGTACAAAGAGATCGGTATGTTCCCTAAAGACATCGTGTCTGGCGGTACTGGTTCTTACTACAGTTCAGATGCTATCTGGATCATTGGTCGCCAACAAGAGAAAGAAGGCACCGAGATTGCAGGTTATCACTTTGTCATCAATATCGAGAAATCACGTCATGTGCGTGAGAAGTCTAAGATCCCGATTACAGTTACCTTTGAGGGTGGCATAAGTAAGTGGTCTGGACTACTTGATATTAGTGAGAAGTTAGGTTATATCAATAAACCTAAAGTGGGCTGGTACGAGGCTGTAAATCCAAGTACTGGTGAGGTACTTTCAGATAAACTTATGAGAGCGAAAGAGTTTGCTGTCAACGGTGACTTCTGGAAGATGATGTTGACTAAAACCGATTTAGCTGATGCTATTCGTAAACGATACAGTATGGCTAACGGTGCGTTGATCTCCGATGAGATTGAGGAAGTTGAAAGTGAAACTGAAGCTTGAAATTGAATTGGACACAGCTAGTGTCCAAGACATTGATTACACCAAAGCACTAGTTGAAAAACTAATCGAAATACAGCAATTGTTAGAGGAGCTAAAAGAGGAATGATCGAAGAAACAATCTTAGCGGGACTTATTAGTAATGATGAATATGCACGAAAGGTTCTGCCGTTTCTCCAAAATGATTATTTCGACCAGCAGTCACACCAGACTGTATTTGTCGAGGTCGCTCAGTACGTAGACAGTTACAATAGTATCCCTACCAAGGGTGCATTGAAGGTGTCTATCGATGAGAAATCTAATATCAATGAGGAGCAATACAAGCAAATCAATGATATGATTGATTCTTTATCGTATGACGATAAGACTGACCTCGACTGGCTGGTTGACAAGACTGAAAAGTTCTGTCAAGACAAAGCCATCTATAATGCTGTTCGTGAGTCCATTCTAGTGCTAGATGGTAATCACAAACAATTAGATAAGGGTGCTATCCCAGAACTTCTTGAGAAGGCTCTGGGTGTATCCTTTGATAACAGTGTGGGTCACGATTACTTAGATGATTCTGATGAACGTTACAATTTCTACCACACTAAAGAAGATAAGATTCCATTCGATCTGGATTTGATGAACGTTATCACTAAAGGTGGTGTGTCACGTAAATCACTCAGCGTTGCGCTTGCAGGTACAGGTGTTGGTAAGACATTGTTCATGACCCACTGTGCGGCAGCCAATCTGACTGCCGGATTGAATGTACTCTATATCACAATGGAAATGGCAGAAGAACGTATTGCAGAGCGTATCGATGCCAATCTATTAGACTTGACTGTAGACCAGTTGCGTGAAGTACCACGTGATGTCTACGAGAAAAGACTCGGTCGTGTGAAGAATAAGTCTACTGGTAAGTTGATCGTAAAAGAATATCCAACTGCTAGTGCTGGTTCTAATCACTTCCGACATCTGCTAAACGAATTGAAACTAAAACGTAACTTCAAGCCAGATATGATCTACATCGATTATCTGAACATCTGTATGTCTTCTCGTATTCGCATGGGTGGTAGTGTAAACTCTTACACACTAATCAAAGCAATCGCAGAAGAGTTACGTGGTCTTGCTGTTGAGTTCAATGTGCCTATCATGTCTGCTACTCAGACTAATCGAACTGGGTTCAGTAGTTCTGACTTGAACTTAGAAGACACCTCAGAATCATTTGGTCTACCCGCAACGGCTGACTTTATGTTTGGTTTGATCTCTACAGAAGAATTAGAATCCCTTGGTCAGTTGATGATCAAGCAACTCAAAAATCGTTGGGGCGATACCAATGCTCACAAGCGTTTCGTTGTCGGTATCGACAGATCGAAGATGCGTTTATTTGATGCTGAAGAGAGTGCCCAACAAGGTCTTATGGATGACAGTCCAGTGATGAACAAGACACCCGTTGGTCAAAGAATGAGCAGTGAAAATGATGGCGATACTGTCCTCAGTTTCAAGGGTAAGTCTAAGCCTAAGTTTGAGGGATTCAAGTAATGTCGTATGTTATCAAGAGTGATAATAGTATCCACATGGTAGTGGAGAAAAGAAGTAGTCTGATTATGCAGAAGTTTAGTAATAAAACACAAGCAAGGGAGTTATGCACTCAGCTAAATCTTGGTAATGGTTTCGGGGGCTGGAGCCCTAGTTTTATGGGGTTGGGAGTTTTTTATCAGCCCAATAAAAAAGGCGACTACTCGCTAGAATAATCACCCTCTTTACTGGACTGATACGTGGCAGACCCGAACCCCACGGACATTCTTGATGTTACGTCTGCTATTCCTGGTATGATTTCTCAAACACTTGCCTCTTACGTTGTTTACACGTACTAACACGCACCCGATCTTATTTATACAAACACGAAATTCAGAGAAGGAACTACATGGACGATCCAAAAGACAATCTTAGTTATGCTTGTCTACAGATAGTTGATGATGATATGAATCTAATAATACCTTGGTACATTATGGCAATGTACGCAAAAGATGAATTAGGCGAAACTCTCTTAGATGAGAAAGTACTTGACAAGCTACGCAATCGTATGATACAATATTGGGATAAGATAGAGCATAGATACAAAAGCTTTATCTCGTTAGAAGATGTGCGTGAAGGTAATAGGTTAGAGGATTACCCGACACACACATTCTCAAGTGTAAAAGTATTATGGGAGTCATATTATGGCAAAGAGCGAAAAATTAGTAGACCAGATCATTGAGGCAATCGAAGAAGCACGTATCCTCGAGTGTGCAATGGAAGAGTACTCTAAAGAAAGGATGTTAGTTACGGCCCAGAGGTTATCTGGTACTACCATGACAACTGAAGAAATAGATCAATTTATGTGTGAAATATTTTCAAAAAGGGGTTGACATTTCTGCCAAACCTGTTATCATAGCATAGTAAATTGAAATGGAGATGAAAATGAAAAACGTTCAACAGAAGATGCAGGCGATTAGTGCCGCTCAGAATGCCTTCGCTACTATAGAAAGTATTCGTCCAGGTGCGATACCTCAAGAAACTAAGGTGCTGTTAGCTGAACTGAAAGTTGATCTAATGGATATCCAAGATGCCCAAGAAGAGGAGAACTCTATTGGTCCATTCGGAGAAATGGATAAAGTAGTTGATAATTTTTTTGAAAATAGTGCATTTTAGGGGTTGACATTTCCGAAAATGTGTTGTACAGTACAGTATAACATAAAGAAAGTGAGTTATATTATGAATATTGATTTTACAAAAGTTGATGTACAATACATTGGTGATTTGGATATGAAAGACTATCCAGACTTCTGCGATGCTTATATCGAAGAAGCCTTAGTAGATGGTGAGCCAGCTACTGAAGAACAACTTGACGCCATAAATGAGAATGCGGATTTCGTTTACGAAGAAATTCAAAATTATTTGTTTTAGGGGTTGACAATCTGGTACAGATGTACTATATTAGTATAGTAAGTTCATGAAAGGAAATATATTATGTGGTTTGTAGAAGCTTTGATTAGTGTCGAGACTGGCGAAAAAGAGCGTTACGAGTATTTGACTGAAGAGCAGTCACGTGCTGTTCACTCTATGTACAGTCAACAGGGAGTTGCAATGGTTCAATCTGGTCAAATGTCGTGATCAGGGAGAAGACTGATAAGGAATTGATTATCGACTTATCGGGCCCAGATGGTAATTCGTATTACCTGTTACAACTAGCCAGACAGTTATCTCATAAGACTGGTAACGATTGGCAGACCGTATGTTCTGAAATGACTGCGGGTGATTACGAAGACCTTTTACTAACGTTTGATAGTTACTTCGGTGACTTAGTTATCTTGGAGAGATAGATTATGAAGATTGTTATTCAGACTCAGTTTATGGAAAACTACGCTTGGAACGAAGATGGTTCCCTCGGTACTGGTACAGATGCGTACTGGAAGTACAAGGGCGGTGATACGTACATCGTTGATGCTACGGTTGAGCAGGCTCAGGCGTCTACATTCTGGAGCAATCTAGAGGCACACATCGAATACTCTAACGATATGGCTCAGGAGTATATCCTTGGCATGGAAGTTATTGATGAGTGTGACTTCAAACTTGAGGACCATATTCAGGAGTGGGAAGCGCCAATCTATCTCACTGCTCAAGATGATGGGTTCGTTGCGACCAAAACAACTGAGAATGGTGAGTTTGGTTATATGAGGTCTGAGATCAAAACTAAGATTGAGACTTGGACTGTTCTTCCTGAGAATGATAGGGATAACTACACATCTCAGTTTGTCATGGAAGACAACAGTGTTATCCCTTATAAGCAACTTGAGTCGTATCTCAAGGCAGCCTAAGATCAGAAGGAACTGATAGTAGAGGGGTGGGGAGATAGTGGCAACGCTGTCTCCCTTTATTATAAATAACACTGTCTAGTCAACAGAAATGAATAGAAGAGATATGAAGACTTTTAGAGGATACCTAGCAGAAGTGGCGACATTCAGTCCTAAAAACTTTCCGTCAGATGTAGGTAAGAACAGAGATTTTACTGGTGCTGGTGAAAGAACGACCTATGCGCCAGAGGTTCTGACCGATTACAAATTCAAAGAGGGCTTTCCTATGGAGAAGCCTGCACCTTTGTATTCAGAAGACGGTACTGTTGTAAAGCAATTGAAGAAGGGCGAAACAGTACACTTTACCATTCCTGCTACATTACATAGATCAACAGAGTTTGGCATTACGAGACGTACAACTCTCGCACCAGTTTCACTCAAAGGATTTGATCAGCGACCAGATGGCTATGTTGCTATTAGTGCAATAGTGAAGCCAGGTGGGGGCGCACAAGGACGTGTAGGCGCTGGATCTAAAACGCAAGATATGGTTGCACTATATGTGAAAGACCATGCGTTCAAGAATGGTATCGAAGTAGAGACAGAATTCAAGACAGCTAGACCAGGGTCAACTATTCCCGATCTAGTAATGACTATTGACAAGAAGACTACTCAGTTTGAGATCAAAGGTACAAGTAATCGTACAGCACCGATTACGTTCTTTGACAAATCAGTCAAGCGTGGTGGTCGTAAGCCAGAGATAATTGAAGAGATTGCAGATGTATACAGAACCACTCTGAGAGTCGATGGCAAGAAAGTAGATGCTGAGATGAGAAAGATGAAGTTGCCTCCAACGTTTATTGGATTGATCGACTACTTCAACTCTCGCAATTCTACAATAGGACTAGCAGGTGATACAGGCGTAGTGAAGTCTGGTAAGTTACCCGCTGAGTTTGCCATCACCGATAGAACAATCTTATCGAAGATGCGTAGTGTTATTATCGATCACTTCGGTGAAGGTGGTGATGACTACTTTGTAGTACACAATCGTTCTGGCGATAAGTTTGAGATATACTACGTAGGTGGCGGTGATGCTGGCAACGTACTGAAAATGCCAGAACTTCCAGTATTCAAATCATTTGTGCTTGCTACATACGGTGGCGCATCGGGTGGATCAACACGTGTAGGATTGAAGATAAAGCTATGATGAGACTAACGAACTATCTTACTGAAGAAAAGAATGTACACATGGAGCATTTAGAGGATAATGTCCTCAATGCTGGTGTAACTGGCGCAAGACAAAGTATAAACTACTTACGTTCATTGCGTGACATGATGGCAGGTGATGCAAAGGCACCAGTCAATCTAACTGTCAAATGGGACGGAGCTCCCGCTATCTTTGCAGGTAAAGATCCCTCTGACGGCAAGTTTTTTGTTGCCAAGAAAGGTATCTTCAACAAGAATCCCAAAGTGTATAAGAGTGATGCAGACATAGATGCAGACACATCTGGTGATTTGAATACAAAATTGAAACTAGCGTTGGAGCACTTTCCATCTCTAGGAATTGAAGGAGTTGTCCAAGGTGATTTCCTATATGCGAAAGAAGATATTAGAAAAGAAACTATTGATGGAACATCGTATATTACTTTCCATCCTAACACCATTGTTTATGCGATACCAACGAAAAGCGACCTTGCTAAGAGAATCATGCGATCCAGCATCGGTGTGGTATGGCACACTACTTACAGAGGAAATAGCTTTGAGGAAATGTCAGCAAGTTTTGGAGAAGAGATTGCGAGCAAACTCAAAGAAAGCAAACAAGTCTGGTCAGTAGACGCAGTGTATAAAGATGTCTCTGGTAATGCAAGCATGACCAAGAAAGAGACCGCAGATATCACTAAGGTATTATCTGCCGCTGGTAAGAAATTCAATACTATCAAGCGTGGTACGTTTGACGGTATTACGAATCATCCCGATAGATTGTTGAGAGTGAAGACATTCATCAACTCTAAAGTAAGACAGGGTGAGCAAATCAAAAACCCTAATAGGTTTGTCACAGAACTCATGGACTATATTCATGACTACTACCAAAAAGAGATCGACAAGCTAAAGACTGCGAAGAGTAAAGCTGGTAGAGTAGAGAAGCGCAAAGACATTCTGTCGTACTTCGCTAACGTACCTAAGTCTCAGATTGTGGCATTGTTCGAACTCTATAATCTAATCGTTGAAGCCAAGCTTATGCTAATACGTAAACTAGATAAGACTAAGAGCATCGGTACGTTTCTAAAGACCGCAGATGGATTCAAAGTAACAGAGCAAGAAGGCTTTGTCGCTATTGATCGTATGGGTAAAAATGCAGTCAAACTAGTAGACAGACTACAGTTTAGTAATGCTAACTTTTCTCCAGAAATAATCAAAGGCTGGCAGAAGTAAGTCAGGTTGTCACAGATGCAATACCAGCATTACGGGTATTCGGAAATGTCATCGTAATTTAGAGTAAAAATCAACTTTTCTTGTATAAATATTTGCGTCAACAAGATTGACATAATACATTTATCACATACGAAAGGTTTCATAATGGCACACGTATTAGCCGCAGTACGATTTCTAGACTTCTCATTCTTATCAGCTTACATCTATAAAGTGGTGAGATACTTCGAAGACCGCAAGACTTATAGAGAAACATATAATCAACTATCAAAACTTACAGACAAAGAACTAGCAGACATCGGTTTGCACAGAGGACTAATCCACTCAGTATCAATCGGCGCATATTCTCCAGATAGATCAGATAATCCAAATTTACGGGGGTGGGTCTAATGACAGCTTTAGTAGCAAACTATGTATTTTCACCGTTGTCGGGATTCTGGTCATCAGTAGATCGTTATTCGCAGATAGTGGGGTACTCACGGGCAGCGGCGGAACTCGCAAGGCAGGGTTACCACGAGGAATCGAAACAGTGTATGTTAGAGATTACGAAGTTACAAAATAGGTAACACTAAATACACTTGAGGACTTGAAAGGGGCTTCGGCTCCTTTTTTATTTATTATAACAATTGATGAGGATAGAAAATGGCATACGGTGATCCTACAGTATATAAAAAACATCTAGGCGGACATAATTGGGTATCACATACCGATAAAGGTTCGCTAGAACTAATCAAACAAAAATTCAAAATAGGCACAATGCTAGATATAGGATGTGGTCCTGGTGGTAACATTAGGGTTGCAAAAGAAGTTGGTATTGATGCAGAAGGTATTGATGGTGATGTTCGGGTCATTCCAGAAAATCCAGATATCAATATTATTCCCTGTGACTTTGCAGAAACAACGTACACAGAGAAAGACTATGACCTAGCTTGGTCAACAGAATTTGTAGAGCATGTAGAAGAAAAGTATATCGATAACTACATGCAATCATTCGCTAAGTGTAAGTATGCATTCATTACATACGCACCTCCTGGTACTAACGGTACACATCACGTAAATCTAAAAGAAGAAGACTACTGGATCAAAGTATTCGGTAAGTATGGCTTTGAGTTTGACGAAGCTAGTACACATCAAATTCGTCAAGCATCTACCATGAAACGTGACTTTGTACGTAGCAGAGGATTGTTTTTCAGACGCACTGGTCAAATCAAACAAAGTAAAGTGTTACTAGTAGCAAGCGGATTATCATCTAAGCAGATCAACGATTATCCATATAAGCAAGAAGGTTGGACTGTCGTTGCTATCAACAATGGATATAGAGTTTGTGATTGGGACTACTGGGTCAGACCACCAGATTTTGAAGGTGAGCAAGCAGTAGCTAAAGAGCATCAAACAATTGTGAAAGCATATGGTCCTGCACTGAACAAGTATGGCGGTCAGAAAGCGTGTGGTTTCTCTATTACTCTGAATGCAGGATATTGGGCATTGTCAGAACTAGCACCCAGTGTTATTGCTTTCCTAGGCTGTGATATGAACTACACGCCTACTAATGACGGAGCTACTTCTATCTATGGTGTGGGTAATGATATCAAACAGAACGGTATACCAGATCCAGATAGAATGGCTAAGATGTATGGAGACGGTGATCCTAACTATCTCACTAATATCTATCGAAGACTTGAAGACGTTGCTCAAGAGCATAACTGTGAGGTCGTGAATCTATCAACTGATCCAGACACAAGACTACCTTACAAGAGAGTGAAGCCATCTAGATATTGAGGTGTAAAATGAAACCCGAGAAAGCATATATTATTGTAATCAATGATCCTCTTTCAATTGAATATGCCGCACACGCAGTGAAGAGTTGTAACGACTTAGGTATTGAGTATCAAATTATACAAGGATTGCAAGACTTAGATTTAGTACAAGCATGGGCGCACGTAAAAGAAGGTATAATCATTCGTGCTGAAATGGATGATAAAGCCGCATGTGCCTCTGCAACACACGCCTTAGTGTGGCAAAGAATAGCAGAGAATAAAGAGTGTGCTATTATATTAGAACACGATGCAGTCATGTTACACAAACTAGAAATAGATATACCAGATAATGAAATAGTCTGTTTAGGCTATAAGTATCCAAACATCACTGCATATGATCACGAAAGAGCAGGACCATCTGTTCGACTTATACCAATTGGAATGCATGGAGGAGCCCATGCGTATGCTATCACATATGTAACCGCTCATATGCTACTCAAAGAGTTATATGAGAAAGGCGCAGAAGAAGCTGTTGACAATAGATATTTTATGAGAAACTATCCAGAGTTAGTATCAAAGGTACCTATTAGCATCTGTGATCCAATATCTGCTATGGGCTGGATAAGAGAATCGACAATATGGGATGGGGATGCCGATCTACAGAACTTTACATTTCTGAGATCATTTATCATCAACAGCGACTTTGAGGCGCTATTCGATGAAGATAACTAATCTATAAATACAACACATACTTGTAGTAAGTCTACGGAAAACCTACCAAGAGGATAAAATGGATAAAGAAGAAGATAAGGCTGTAGAGGCCGAAAACGAAAAATCAGTTGAAAAAGAGCAACCGAAGAAAAAGAAGCCCGAGCCAAAGAAGGCAAAGAAGGGTGAGGATGCTGATGAAATTCTCGTCAAAAATACGATTGAACTCAAGCCCAAGCTAGAAGAAGCTCCTGGGAAAACAGCGGTGATTGGTTGGGGTCGTATGAATCCCATCACTGTTGGCCATGAAAAACTAGTCAACAAAATCAACTCAGTCGCACGTTCAGAAGGTGGAGATCCTATTCTATTTCTGACGCATTCGCAAGACGCAAAAAAGAATCCCCTTACTTACGATGACAAATACATGCTTGCAACGAAAGCGTTTGGCAAGATAGTTCGTAAGTCTAGATCAAAGACGATTATTCAAGCCGCACAAGAACTACAGAAAAAGTATAAGAACATTGTTCTTGTAGTTGGCTCAGATCGTGTAAAAACTTTTGATGATCTACTAAACAAATATAACGGAAAAGATTACAGCTTTGATAGTATCAAGGTTGTTTCTGCTGGTGACCGAGACCCAGATGCCGATGATGTGACAGGTATGTCAGCCTCTAAAATGAGGGCATTGGCAAAAGATGGTGACATGGAGTCATTTTCTAAAGGTCTACCTAAGAAACTGAAAGCAAACGCTAAAGACGTATACGACATGGTACGTGGTGGCATGAAGATTTCAGAAGAGTTAGAACTAGACGAAGCAATTCTATCATTCGCACAACGTAGACAACGTGCCATGACTATGCGTAAGTATAAGTCTAAGATTGCCGCTGCCCGTAAGAGAATGTCGAAGCGAGTTGCTACCAAAGATAGATTACAGAAGAAAGCACGTAAGAAGGCAATCGCAATCATTCGTGGCAAAGTTGCAGGAGATAAGGGTAAGCGTTATAGCGAACTCTCTACTGCCGAGAAGATGATGATCGATCAGAAAGTAGCAAAGCGTAAAGCAGTTATTGATCGTATCGCTAAGAAACTTCTACCTAAAGTTCGCCGTGCTGATATTGCTAGAGTACAAGGCAAAAAGGTAAGCGAAGAGTATAACTTAGATGAGCATTTCGATCTATTCATCGAAGAGCCAACTGTAGGTCAAGACCCAGATATCAAAGACAAGAAAGGCACACAGCCAGCTGTCTACTACAAAGGTCTATCTAAGTCAACAAAAGATAAGCGTGATGCCCACTTCAAGAAGGGTACAAAGATGGACGATGATAATCCAGCGGCATACAAGCCAGCACCTGGTGACGCAACTGCTGAGACTAAGCCATCTAAGCACACAAAGAAATTCAAAGATATGTATGGTGAAGAACTTATACCATTATCTAAGTTTCACTCTGCACAGAAGAAAGACGGCAGTGTGAAGACTGATGGTCGATTCAAGATTTTCAGAAAGAAGAATGCTGAAGCTGGTGATACACCAGATAAAGCAGAGATCAAGAATAAAGTTATTGATGAGAACAAAGCAGAAGAGCGTTTGAGATCACAGCACAAGTCTGAACGTGAGAACATGAAGCGTGAACACGATAAAGAACTAGACGCAGTAAAGTCACGTGGTTTACGTAGGCAGATTCGTGATCTACAGAAAGAAGAGTTTGATACTGATGAAGCATTACTAGCATTCATCGAAGAAGTGACAAGTGATATCGCTGATTCAGTAGAACTGAGTGAAGCAAAGGGCGATGCAGGTCTGAAAGCAAAAGCAGAGAAGTCTGGTATGCCACTTGGCATTTTACGTCAAGTGTACAACAGAGGCGTTGCCGCATGGAGAACTGGACATAGACCAGGTACTACTCCACAGCAATGGGGTTTTGCACGTGTAAATTCATTTGTTACTAAATCATCTGGAACATGGGGTAAAGCAGACGCAGACCTTGCCGCTAAAGTACGTGGCAGTTCTAAGAAAGAAGAAGTAGAGTCACCTATCGATAAGAAGAAAGATGGGTCACTGTCATATAAGAAGACAAAGATTATCACTGAAGATGATCCATGTTGGGATACACACGAAAAGCGTGGCATGAAAAAGAAAGGTGGCAAGCTAGTACCTAACTGTGTGCCTAAGAACGAAGCAGTATCTCCAGCACAGCAAGCCGCTATTGCGATTGCTAAGAAGAAGAAAGAAAAGTTAGACGAAGAGTTTGAAGATATGTTCGAAGGATACATGTCTAATAAAATCAAGTCTGTGTCAGTCAACAAAAAGATGTATGACCATGCATTGAATACACTGAAGAGTGTTATTGATCGCAAGAAGAAAGAGGCAAAAGCCAAGAAGACTGGCATGAGACATAGTTCTGAATACTATGCCGCACAGATTGCTAGAACGTATAAAGATGTAGACGGTAAAGTACTACACAAAATGCTAGGCGAAGAGTATGTCTTTGAAGAGGGTGGTGCTGGCGATAGAGGCACAGATAAACTAACTAAGCGTTACAAGAAAGATACTCCTGGTGAAAGCGTATCAGAGAGCGAAGGACCAGTGCCTAAGCCAATGTCTAAGATGACTGATAAGCAGAAAGAGGATCTGAGACACAAGCAGAACGTTGAGCGTGAGCGTAACATACGTAAGATGAAGATTGGTCAAAAGCAGACTGATGATGATCGTAAGCGTAGAGAAGCAGATCGTGAGAGAAGACTAAGACAGTATGCGGGCAAGCGTGAAGAACTTGAGTTAGATGATATGTTCGAATCTGTAATCAGTGAACGTGAAGGCTTCAAGCAATTCAACGAAGATGTATCACAGAAGCAAATCAGTGACCTCGAAAAGTTTGCTGATAGACTGCTAGACAAGTTTGGCGTAGACGTAGAATTTACACGTCACTTTGCTGATCGTATGAACGATGATAGAAACAACCCTAAGATTTCTATTCCTGAGTTACAGCGTTTCTTCAAGAAGGTTGCTAAGAACAAGGCGAAAGATATCAAACAACTAGGTGACTCTGAAGCAGTGCTAAAAGATATTCAAGCAGACTTGAACTTGCCTGTAGTCATCAACTACGACAAAGCAAAGAATGAATTTGAAGTAGTAAACAAAACGATCATGCGTAAGAAAGATTTCAAGACGCCTAATAAGATCGTAAAATACTAACCAGTGAGCAGATAAATATAGAATATAGGAGATAAAATTATGAGTTTTCCACTGACTAAAGAAATGCTAAGTGCAATGATCAACAACAATCCAAAAGCCGATGAATGGTTTGAGGCACTTGAAGAGATCATGCCAAAATATGAAATCGATACTCCTGAGCGTATCGCTGGATTTATTGCACAGTGCGCCCACGAAAGCGCAGACTTCAAGAGACTTGAAGAGAACTTGAACTACAGCGAGAAAGCACTGAATGCAGTGTTTGGTCGTTACTTTGGTACAGGTAAAAAGAAGCGTGATGCATCTGAGTATGCTCGTAATCCAGAGATGATTGCGAACTACGTTTATCAAGATGAGTATCGTACTAAGCGTGGTGCAATGGGCAACGTAAATGACGGTGACGGATGGTTATTTCGTGGTCGTGGCTTGAAGCAACTTACTGGTCGTAATAACTACACAGCATTTGGTAAGACTGTAGACCTGACTGCCGAAGAAGCAGTAGAATACGTAGCAACAGAAAAGGGTGCTGTTGAGTCAGCATGTTGGTTCTGGGATACAGCGAAGTTGAACAAGATTGCTGATAAAGGCGATATTGTTGCAATGACTAAGAAGATCAATGGCGGTACTATTGGTCTAGAAGATAGAACATCACGCTATGAGAAAGCTATTGCTATCATGGGCGGTGAAGTAGAACTATCTGTACCTGCGCCTAAATCAGATGTAAACTTAGATGAAGTTTGCTCAATAGGTTCACGTGGAGAAACAGTAAAGGCAATTCAGCAACACCTAGGATTAGGTGACGATGGTATTTATGGCCCAGGTACAAAACGTGCAGTGAAGCAGTTTCAAGCTTCTAACGGTTTGTTAGCAGACGGCGTTGCTGGACCAACTACACTAAGAAAGATGTTTGGATAAGAGGCTAAGATGAAATCGTTTGTAGAACATATGTCTGAAAGTATTATGATGAAGAGTCAGAATACTATAGATAATCCCGAAGATCCAGAAGTAATGGTGCCGGGGTTTGGTTCTATGCTTCTATCTCAACTAAGAAATAGTGTTGCGAGACAGTTGACCGATGTAGGTAAACGTGCGAGTAGAAATGATTTTGATATCGCATACAGTCTACTCTTAGACAAGTCGGGAGCTGGTGCTGTAGTCGCAAAGCTACAAGCAATCAAAGACGCTGAAGAAGAGATGAAGAAGAGTCCTTACAAACGTAAGATAACAATGGCTAAGAAGAGATAGGTAACATGAAAAGTTTTGTAGAACATATTGCAGAAGCAAAAGACCCAGGCGAATACGATAACGAAGGTGGTATGGCTAAGACCCAACTACGTGGTGTTATTGCTGATGCAGATCATATGATCAAGATGTTTGGTGACGATGACAATCTGCCAGAGTGGGTACAGAACAAGATCACTAAGGCTGCCGACTATCTAAACTCTGCACATCGTTACATGATGAACAAAGACGGAGAAGAGTAATGGCTTGGATTGCAGTACCGAATAATCCTTCATGGGAATTTGATAACACAGCAACGATATCAGATACCTATCCACGCACACCTGGAAATGTCGCCGCTGGTGTTAGGACATATACTATGCCAGATGGCAGACTACGCACTACTTTTATCAAGTGCAGAAAGATCAATAATCCGACTGCGGTTGGCGAGTTAGACAAATCATATTACGAAGCGAGAACGCAATAATGAAAACTTTTAGAACACATAGAGCAACACATATAGATACATTCTGTGAAGAATGCAACATATATGATGACTTAGTTACAGAAGCATCTGAGTATCAGGGACGTAAAGTTTCGCTAAACGACCCATTCAGAATGCCATCAGGCTCTAAGAGTAAGTTCGGCGTATACGTAAAGAACGAGAAAGGCAATGTTGTCAAAGTAACATTTGGTGATCCTAACATGGAGATCAAGCGTGACGACCCTGCTAGAAGAAAAAGTTTTCGTGCAAGACATGGCTGTGATAATCCAGGTCCTAAGTGGAAAGCAAAATATTGGTCTTGCTATCAATGGCGGGCTGGTGCTAAAGTAGACAACTAATAAATAATAACAGATATTCGGGAGATAATCAATGAACTATAAGAAAGAGATAGCACCATTACCAGAAGGTTTCGCTGATGCTATTAGCAGGACAATCAACAAATTGCAACACATGCAAGAAGCACCTGCTTCTCGTAAGTCAGATCGTTCTGATGGTGATACTAAGCCACAAGATATTTCTGGCGAAGAAGAAAAAGTAACTGCCGATAAGAAAGCACCTGCACGTAAGGGCGACAAATCTCAAGGCGAAGCTATGGCTTCTGTCAAAGAAGAGATTGAAGCGTTAGAAGAAGTGCGTAACATCAAGATCGCCAAAGACGGTAAAGATGAGAAGATGGTCAACAAGCAAGAGTTGAAGACATATCTTCAGATGGGCTGGAAAGAAGTCAAGGAAGAAGCTGAGTTAGACGAAGCTACTATTACTGTAAAGTCATTCACCGGTAAAGCACCAGCGGGTATCAAGATGAAAAAGATCGGTTCATCTTCGTTTGGTGGAGATGATGTTGAAATGACTGGTCCGGACGCTAAACTTATTGCTTACGCTAAGAAAAGTCTCGGATGTGATAAATCGTGTAAGACTATCGCAGACGTTGAAAAGAGTCTGAGTGAAGCATACGAAAGTACCTGTAGCACAGTATCATCTTCATACAAGCCTAAAGCTAAGAAAGAAGAAATCGATCCAGTAAATCCTAAAGCGGTCAAGAAGAAGTTCGATGATCGTAAAGACAAAGATATCGATAATGACGGTGACGAAGATGAGTCAGATGAATATCTGCACAAGCGCCGTAAAGCGATTTCTAAAGCGTTGTCAAAAGACGAATCTGTAAAAAAGCCTAATGCCTCTGTAGACGAATCTGCCGAACTAGAGGGGCTAAATGAAAGATTCTCACCAAGAGAAATCAAAATGGCAATCGGTATTGCATCAGACAAAAGATATGCTGGTGGCAATATGACTGGTGCAGTCAAAGCAATCGATAAGCTAAAGAAAGGTCTATCTGATCATCCACAAGTTTCTGCTGTTCTAAAGAGACAGAACGAAGAAACTGAATTAGACGAAGCACTGCAACATGTTCATACAATTAAAATTACTGCTGACGCTCCATCTGATGCAAAACCATCTGAAGTTGCTGATATTAAAAACGATTTTAAATTGCACGTTCAAGCAATCAGAGGTGCTGTCAAAAGATTAGGCGGTCTTATTACTGATACAGAAGTTCCCTCAAGACAAAACAAATTTGTTGGAAAAATTAAAATTGGAACTCGTGGGGATGCAAGTAAAATAAGTATTCCAGTAATTCAAAGAGGTGTTAAATCTGGTGGTATTGAATTAGATAAACGCCAATTTGTTCGTGAAGAAGTGGAACTTGACGAGGCTAGACCGCCACAGATTCAGAAGGGCAAAGCTAAAGGCACTATCTCTGCTACTGGTATACGTGGCAAAGGTAACAAGAAATTTGATGTAATGGTGGGCTTTGATAATGGTAAGTTCTCGTTTCGCATCACAGACGAATCTGGAAGGTTTCAAACTGTAGGTATGAAGCAAGCATCTAAGATGTTAGGCGAAGAATCAGTTGCAGACCTGACTGAAGCGAAACTGAACGAAGCAAAGAATTCAGATTACACTATATATCACAAAACGTTTTCATCTGCGGTTCAACATGCAATCGCTGTCGCTAAGAAGCGTGGCTATGCAGTTGATGAAGATGACTGGGACCGTAAGGTTGCAATGGGACCTCGTAAGCCAAGTAAAGGTAAGACCAACTCTTACTCAATCAACTTGTCTAAGAATGGTAAAGATGTAAGGCAGAAATTGCAAATGCAAGTTTACTATGACCAAGGTCGTTATGAATTAAATATGTATATTTCTTAGGAGGAAATTATGATTGGTTGGATTAAAAAATTGTTTGGAATGAGTGAAGCGAATGTATCAACTGTTGAGACGAAAGCTGTGGAGCCTGCTCCAGTAAAGCGCCAAGCCCCTTCCAAGCCCCAAAAAGCGAAAGCTACAGTGGCAAAGAAGCCGGCGAAGAAGAAGTCGAAAACTCCCGACCTTAGTGCAATGACTAAAACAGAGCTAGACATTTACGGACGTAAAATAGGTTTGAAATTAGATCGTAGAAGAACTAAAGAGTTTATGATGCAAGAAATCGAAAAACACAACAAGGAGAACTGATATGGCTTTATGGGGAGATACAGATGTTGATGCTTCAATCCCGAAGTACTTGACAGCTGGCGACAACGCAAAGTGCTATTTCATCGATACCACAGAAGCTGGTGTTACTGCTAACAGAGCAAAAGGTTTGAAGACGACCGGTTGGAATTTATACGAAGAGTATGGTTCTGGACGTAAGCGTGTTGAAACACTAGTCGCTATGACTAGAACTGTTGCACAAGCAGGTGATACTGGTACTACTGGTACAGCTAGTGATGAAGATGCAGTCGTTGCAGACAGCTAATAAATAAAGATGAGGGCTGAAACATGCCCTCATCAAATTTATAATAATAATGGTGAACAAAGTATGGTGTTAGATGAAAGTACATTTATGTTATATGCGGCTAAGCATTATGATATGAAGAAGGCGGCTTCTACGGAAGAATTTTATGATGATCTCAAAAGATTTCAATATCTGAAAAGATTGTTTCGAAGATATGAGGAATTTGATGAATTGAAGGTACGTCTGATTCTAAATCATATGATAGTAATATATAACTGTTTTGGGCTTGCAGGAACACCTATGTTGTTTTTGAGACTAGAAGAGTATCACAAGTACTTGAAACCGTTTCTGGTATTCCAAGGTTACTTACCAGATGTTGTAGAGTACGGTGAAAAAAGAATAGAGACATCGAGCATTCCGCTTGATGCTAATATAGTAAAAGAACTGAGAGAACTATGATTGTTGACTTATTTCTCGTATATCAATTTATACGTAGACTCGCAACCCCATTCAAAGAGTGGGATGCGTACAAGCTAGGTATTATTGATGAAGACGGGAATATACTCAAGAAAGCTAGAGAGTTACGCACTGTAGAGGAGCGTAAGGCTTGGGGCAAGTTCGATTTGATGATTACTAAACTAAAGAGACTTCTTGGTAAGGTACCTGGTGGCAGTTCAAGAATTGCCTCTTATGCCGCCGCTCTATATCTCATCAAAGAGAATGAAGCGATTGAGAAGCACGGAGACTTTCTATCTGAAGAACAGTTAGAAGATAAACTAATCGACTATATGTCTATAGTTCAAGAAACTCGGAACTACGATGATATGTTTGAGGATGCAATCGCAAACAGCGCAGGCGGTGGAGACATCGCAGGTATTGGAGTAGGACCCGATGGAGAACCAGGTTTTACAAAAAAGGCTATGCGAAAGTATAAAAAAGATAACCAGCAGCCTTTGAAGAGGTTCAAGGACACTATAGGTAAATAGGTACTATGACTGATGGACTAAGTTCAGTGAAAACTGATGTAGAAATACTAAAAAGAGATGTGTCAAGTATTCAAGGATTACTTGGTCGTCTGGACACTGCTATTGATAAAATCGCAGATGCTTCAGGTGGTATATCTCAAATCTTGGCAGTGCATGAGCAAAATATAGGAACTCTTGCCGAAGATATCTCAGAGCGCAAGCGCCTTGCTGAGAAAGAAACTGAACTACTGCACAGAAGAATCACTGACATGAAAGATGAGAGTGCAGAAAATCATCGCCGTAATCATGATGAGATCATGGCAAAGCTTGACAAGATGGATGAAGAAGTAGGCAGTGAGTTGAAAAATCTATCTGGTCGTGTTACAATACTAGAACGCTGGAAATGGTGGATCATGGGAGGCTCATGGGTCGTCGGATTTATCATTGCGACAGTACTTCAGATGGGCGGTATTCTAAAAGTTCTTGCTAATTAGTACTTGACAGCCGTACCTGTTTAGAGTATAATCTCTATACAGTTTGAATATATTATGGAGTAGAGTATGAATCTCGTAGACGTGAAGTATTCTGGTATCTTGTCAACAAGGCTAGAACGATTCACAATCAAATCACAAACACCATACAGAGCGAACTTTCGTTGTCCTATATGTGGTGATTCCCAAAAGTCAAAGATGAAAGCACGTGGTTGGATCCTTGAGAAGGACAACTCGGCTATCTTCTATTGTCACAATTGCAATGCCTCTCATGGCATGCGTAACTTCCTGAAAGCAATCGACCCTAACCTCCACAATGAGTATGTAGTAGACATGGCTCTAGAGAAGGGCTATCGCACAAAACCACCAAAGCAAGATATTGTTAGTCCTCTTGATACTCTTACTACTAGTAGACCAAAGTTTACTAAGAAGGGTAGTCCTCTACTCCAAATTAAAAAAGTGTCTAGTCTAAATTTTTCTCATCCAGTCAAGAAATATGTTGAAAAAAGAAGGATCCCAGCATCTCAACAATATAAATTATATTACGCTCCAAAATTTGAGACGTGGACAAATTCGCTGATGCCTGATAAGTTGTCAGAGAAGCAAGTCAAGCCTCGATTGGTGCTACCGTTCATAGATCAGAACGGGACAGTATTCGGATATCAAGGAAGAGCATTTGACTCTGAAAGCATACGTTACATCACGATTATGCTAGAGGATTCTATGCCCAAAATTTTTGGTCTGAACACTGTGAACTTTACGAAGCGTTACTATGTAGTAGAGGGACCAATAGATAGTCTCTTCTTAGATAACGCTGTTGCTATGGCAGGTGCAGATGGAAATGGTGCTGGTCTGGAGAGTATAGATAATGCTACGTTTGTCTTTGATAACGAACCTAGAAATTTAGAGATTGTTAGACGTATGGAAAAGTGTATTGAGAGAGGGGAGAAAGTTTGCATATGGCCCACGAATATACTTGACAAAGACATCAACGATATGATATTATCTGGTATATCATCTGCGGATTTACATCTGATCATAGACCAGAACACACATGATGGCTTACAAGCCAAATTACAACTTAGTTATTGGAGAAAATGCTAATGAAGGCGAGACTTATAGGATACACGCAACCGTGCGATATCATTGGATTAGATAATGTGCAAGATTTGATTGCGTATTGTGCAAGGGTATCAAACCCAACTAATCAGATCAACAGTGAAACATCTGAACGTCTTCTAAAGTATTTGATGAAACACAAACATTGGTCGCCATTCGAAATGGCATCTGCTACACTAGAAGTAGAAACGACCCGTGATATTGCACGTCAATTCCTACGGCATCGCTCGTTCTCTTTCCAAGAGTTCTCACAGAGATATGCTAACCCTAAAGACCAAGATAATAATTTTGTACTCAGAGAGGCACGGTTACAAGATCCAAAGAACCGTCAAAACAGTATAGAACTAGACATGTCTGATGAATACGAAGGTGGTCTTCAGGATCGTTGGTACCAAGTACAAGAGCGACTTATAGAAGAAGCTAAAATTGCGTACAACTGGGCAATTGACAATGGCATTGCTAAAGAGCAGGCACGTGCGGTGCTCCCAGAAGGGAACACAGTATCTACTCTTTATGCAAATGGTACTATTCGCTCTTGGATTCACTACATAGAATTACGTTCCGCTAACGGTACACAGAAAGAGCATATTATACTCGCACGTGAGATAGGAAAGGCAATTGCTAAAATCTTTCCGATGACTGAAGACTTTATAAATTTATAAGAAAACCAAGGAGATAAGAAGTGTCGAGAACAAGAACACACCTCGGCATCAAAATTGATGCCTCTAGAGACCGTCTGTTATCAGAACAGTCTCTAAAATTACTAACAGATTACTACTGCAATGATACTGAGAAGACGCCTCAAGAATCTTTTGCACGTGCGGCTGTCGCCTATTCATATGGCGATTTAGAATTATCACAACGAATTTATGACTACGTATCGAAGGGCTGGTTTATGTATGCCTCGCCTGTACTATCGAATGCGCCGTTACCAGATGAGAAACCCAAGGCATTACCTATCTCTTGTTTTCTTACATATGTACCCGACACACTTGAGGGTCTTATCGATCATACGGCAGAACTACGATGGTTATCAGTAAAAGGTGGTGGCGTTGGTGGTCACTGGTCAGATGTTCGTGCAGTATCTAAGAAAGCCCCAGGACCTATGCCGTTTCTACATACAGTAGACGCAGACATGGTTGCCTATCGTCAAGGACGTACACGCAAAGGTTCATATGCGGCTTACATCGAAGCATCTCATCCAGACATTATTGAGTTCTTGAATATGCGAGTGCCAACTGGTGACGTAAATCGTAAGAACTTGAATCTACACCACGCAGTAAACATCACTGATGAGTTTATGGAAGCGGTACGTGATGACAGCGAATGGCATCTACGTGATCCTAATTCTAATGAAATACGTGACACTATGCCTGCACGTAAGTTATGGGAAGTAATTCTTGAAACTCGTTACAGAACTGGTGAGCCGTATCTCAACTTTATCGATACTGCTAATCGTGCTATGCCTCAATCTCAGAAAGACTTGGGTCTGAAGATTCGTGGGTCTAATCTATGTAACGAAATTCACTTAGCAACTAGCGAAGATCGCACCGCTGTGTGCTGTCTATCGTCTGTCAACTTAGAGATGTATGACGATTGGAAAGACACTACTATGATCGCTGATCTAGTTAGATTCTTAGACAACGTACTACAATTCTTTATAGACAACGCTGGTGATGAGATTAGTCGTGCTAGATACTCAGCACAGCAGGAGCGGTCTCTTGGACTCGGTGCTATGGGTCTCCACTCTTATTTTCAGAAACATATGATTGCATTTGATAGTGAAGAGGCAGTAAAAGCCAACGAAGATATCTTCTGTGATATCTACGACAATGCAGTAGAAGAGACTTTACGACTTGGCAAGACACTAGGAGAAGCACCTGACATGAAGGGTACTGGTCGTAGAAATGCACACATGCTTGCCATTGCACCTAATGCTAATAGTTCGATGATCGCTGGCACATCGCCATCTATTGAACCATGGAAAGCAAATGCATTTACTTCACGTACACGTGTGGGTTCACACCTGAACAAGAACAAGTATCTAGAGGCACTCTTAGAAGAGCGTGGCAAAAACACAGAAGCTATATGGTCATCTATTATCACCAATGGTGGATCAGTTGAGCACCTAGACTTCTTAGTAGATCATGAGAAGAAAGTATTCGCAACTGCTATTGAGTTAGATCAAATGCGGATTGTAGAACTCGCTGGTCAGAGACAGAGATACCTGTGTCAAGGTCAGTCATTGAACATCTTCTTTCCCGCAGGCGCAGAAAAATCTTATCTAAGTAAAGTACACTATGCGGCGTGGGCAAATGGATGTAAGGGTCTATATTATCTCAGAACAGAAGCCACTAACAGAGCAGAGAACGTTGCTGAGAAAGTTGAACGTGAGACACTAGATAATGTGGTAAACATGGACGCAAGCAAAATGAACTTCATCAATGGTAGTGAAGAACAACAGGACGAATGTGTTGCATGTCAGGGATAATAAGTGATTACTTTGCTAAAGGTATGACAATGATGTTTCGCTTCTTTGCGGACACATTCTTTGCTAAACGTTATGGTCACCGAGCAGTTGTATTAGAAACAATTGCTGGTGTGCCAGGCATGGTAGCAGGAATGTGGATACATCTAAAGTCACTACGTAAAGCTAAGAAAGGATACGGTCCAGATATCCGTGAGTTACTAGCAGAAGCAGAAAATGAGAGAATGCATTTGATGTTCTTCATTGAGATTGCTAATCCAAACTGGGTAGAGAGACTATTGATCTTTATCGCTCAGTTCTTATTCTGGCACTATTACCTTCTGTTGTATATCTTCTTTCCGAAGACGTGCCACAGAATGATTCACTACTTCGAACAAGAAGCGGTGATAAGCTATTCGCAGTATTTGAATAGAATACAATCAGGTAAGATATATAATGCTCCTTGTCCAAAAATGGCAAAAGAGTATTACAGTCTACCAGATGATGCTAAACTGTCAGACATGATTATAAAAGTTCGGGAAGATGAACAACGTCATGCTGATGCAAATTTACAAATGTCAATCTAAAAAGAGGAATGATACATTGGGAGAAAAAATGGACGTACTAATTTATTCGAAGTCGAACTGCCCTTTCTGCGAGAAAGCGAAAGCGTGGTTTACGACACATAGCCTAACTTACACTGAGATCAAACTAGACAGTGAAGAAGAGCGCATGGCATTCTATCAGAAGATGCCTAATGCTAGGTCTGTACCCCAAATCTTTATCAACGACAAACTGATCGGTACGTATAATGATTTGATGTCACAGGCTAGTACTTTACTAAAGAAAGCTGGCGGTGGTCTGCTAGAGTTTTCTGAAACATATAAGCCCTTTCATTATCCATGGGCAGTAGAGATGACTACACGCCATGAGAAAGCACACTGGATCGAAGATGAGATTGATCTGGGAGAAGATGTCACTGATTGGAAAGGTGGCAAGATGACAGAGGTTGAAAAAGAATATGTGACAAACATTCTTCGCCTCTTCACACAGTCAGACGTTGCTGTTGGACAGAACTACTTTGACCAGTTCATTCCTAAATTCAAGAACAACGAAGTTCGTAACATGCTAGGCTCATTCGCTACACGTGAAGGTATTCACCAGAGAGCATATGCACTATTGAATGAAACGCTAGGATTACCTGACTCTGAGTATCACGCATTCCTTGAGTATCAAGAGATGGCTGATAAGATTGATTTTATCATGGACTCAGATGTCAATACAATGCGTGGTCTAGGTCTTGCCCTTGCTAAGTCAGTAATGAACGAAGGTGTTGCATTGTTTGCATCATTCGTAATGCTACTGAACTTTCAGCGTTACGGTAAGATGAAGGGTATGGGTAAAGTTGTCGAGTGGTCGATTCGTGATGAGTCAATGCATGTCGAGGGTATCGCTAAGTTATTCAAGACATTCTGTAAGGAGCATCCACGCATTGTAGACGATAGCTTCAAGAAAGATATCTACGAGATGTCACGCAACGCAGTAAAGCTAGAAGACAAGTTTGTTGATCTAGCATACGATATGGGTGAGATCGAAGGTCTAGAGTCTAACGAAGTCAAGCAGTATGTACGATATATTAGCGACAGACGTTTGATTCAGCTAGGCATGAAACCTAACTTCAAAGTAAAAGACAACCCACTACCGTGGTTAGAATGGATTCTAAATGGTGCAGATCATACCAACTTCTTTGAAAACCGTGTAACAGAATATGAAGTTGCAGGTCTCAAAGGCGATTGGAATGAGGCATATAACTTTGGATAAGTGGCAACACGCTTATATGGATACGGCAGAGAGGTTCGCTTCTCTGTCTTCAGCCAAGAGATTACAGGTTGGTTCGATTGTTGTAAAAGACAATCGGATCATTTCTATTGGCTATAACGGTATGCCTTCTGGTTGGTCTAATGAGTGTGAAGATGTCATCAACGAGCCACACTTCAAGGTGCACCCAAATGACATTGATATATACACTGACACTAAGACTAAGCCAGAAGTGATTCATGCCGAAGCAAATGCTATCGCTAAGTTAGCAAGATCGAATGAAAGTGGCGAAAACAGTACGATGTATATAACCCATGCGCCATGTTTAGACTGTGCGAAACTTATATATACCAGTGGAATCACGTCTGTCTATTACAAAAATAAATACCGAAACGAGGACGGAGTAGAATTTCTTCGTAAATGTAGCATAGAGGTAGAGCAAGCATATGATCAATAGAGTTGAGGAAAAATGTCCTTACTGTGATACACAATTTATGATAGAGTTTGAGATGGAAGATGACGAACTAATATTTTGTCCTTCCTGTGGTGAGGAACTGCCTGACCCAGAGTTAGAGCGTGAACCATGGAGTGGAGAAGACGAAGAGGAATATGAATAAGATCAGACGTATCTGGGAATATTGGTGCAAGGCTATTGGAGCAAAGGAATACGAAGAAGATCGAAAGGCTGACAAAGTTGCTGTAATACGCACGTTTTGGGTTTTACTACATATTATATGTTGCCTAGCAATTATATTGAATGCAATAGCTAATCATGGATGGAAACTTATAGGATTATAGAACATGTGGCATTACCAAGGTAAAGAATTTACCAGTGATATGATAGAAGAATATGTGGGCTTTGTGTACATAATAACTGATCAGAATGAGAAGTCTTATGTAGGCAAGAAGCTGTTTCAGTCCACACGGAGATTACCGCCGCTAAAGGGTAAAACTAGAAAAAGAAAAAAAGTCATTGAGAGTGATTGGAAAACATACTTTGGCTCTTCTGATGAAGTCAAAGCACTTGTTGAAGAACACGGTGCTGATTCGTTTCGCAGAGAGATTTTACATTTATGTAGTTCTAAAGGGGTAATGAGTTACCTTGAAGCAAAGGAACAATTCGATAGAGAAGTGTTATTGTCTGATGATTACTACAATGGCATAATCAATTGTAAGATACATAAGACACATGTAAGGAGTCTGAGAGATGAAGAGAGAGGAGATACGGGATAGAGACGCCGTTACTTCAGCCTTTACTGCCAAATGGAAGTATAGGTATGACAAAGAACAATACGGAATGGCAGATGCTTGGTGCATCATTCGTAACGAAAGTGAAGAAGGTAAGTTCGAAGGGGATTGCGAAGACTACGCTTTGTCGCTATTATGGCGACTTTGTGGAGAGAGCGATATAAAAATGTGGTGGATGCTACTCACAAGACAAGCAGGTATTTGTTGTGTAGGACCATCGAAGTCTAAAATATCACACGCTGTACTAAGATACAAAGGCGAGTACGTAGACAACTGGACTCGTAAGTTCGGTAGTAAAGATCAGATAGAAAATAACCACACATTCCATTGGCTATACGGTCATGGTCTATTTCACTTCACTGTAATCAAGATGCTTATGAGCAAGATAGTTCGTATCGTCAAAGGCATCAAACGCTAGAAAGGATATACAATGTACACACCACTACCATCTTGTGTAACAATCAAGAAGTCGAGCATACACGGACTAGGTCTGTGGTGTATAGAGAAGATAGAAAAGGGCGAAGAGATAGGGATGTCTCATTTCTATTGGGGTGAACACCTTATGAGGACACCCCTTGGCGCTTTCTATAACCACGATGAAGACAACGCAAACATCGCCAAAGAGCAAAAAGACAGTAGATTCTTCATGGTAGCTACCAAAGATATCTGGCCAGGTGAAGAAATTTTATGCAAATATACCTTTTATGACCTAAGTGCTTGATCTATAAGCAAATCTTTTTTTAAAAAAAGTGTTGACACGCTCATAGATATGTGAGATACTATACTTGTTTCGTTGAGATGAGGTTTGATTATGAATGAAGTTTGTGTCACAGGCGGTACCAAAAAGCAACGTGAATTAGCTGAGATGGTTGTCAACTGGAGTATCACGAAGTTGATGCCCAAAATGCGAACACTCGATATCGCTGTTGAACTCAGTTCAATGAATGGTGACGATGCATACGGTTACTGTATGGAAGAAGATACCAATCGTGAGTTCACCGTTACTATTCGCAAATCTTTACCTATATTTGAATTGGTCGGAACGATCATCCACGAAATGATTCACGTAAAGCAGTATGCAAGGCGTGAGTTACGAGTTGCCCACGGCAACACAATGTGGAAAAAGAAAAGTTATAATAACGTATCTTACATCGATGCTCCATGGGAAAAAGAAGCCTATAGACTTGAGCGTAAATATGCGTTAGAATGCATAGAGCAACTGGAGTTTACATTATGAATTTGGAAGCAGTAAAGAGTTTAGCCGATCAACTAACTTATGAAGAACTAGCGGCAGCCTTGTACGTCAAGGGTGAGATAGACGGCTTTCACAAAGTCACAGACAAGACCAAATGGCGTGAGCCCGTGATGGCAGAGAAGCTAGGTCACAAGGCACACACCAAGATATCAGCGGGTGCAGGCTCTGATGAGTACGGCTCTGATGCTTGGGACGAAGCTAATGGTAAGTTTGCCGAATACAAATCCAAAGCAATCGAAGACAAGCAACTGAACAACCTGTTTCAGCGAGTTCGCTATCCTAAAACTGGCAAGCTATTCTCATCTCTGAAAGTTGAGGGTGTATACAACGGTGCTTATAAGCAATCTGCCCTTGATGCTTATGCAGAGGTCGATCACTACTATGGGGTGTTCTACAAAGAAACCTGCATGATGATCATTCGACCCAAGACTGATGAGGTGATTCGTCAACTTACAGAGAACAATGCAAAGCGAAAGCCAGGACAGACAACTAACCTCAATACGGTAAAGATTGACTTGGCTGATAAAACCATGTATACTACAGTATATAAAAATCCGGAGTATAATGAATTTGATTAGTATATTGAAAGAAGTGACTGATTGGGATATGCCTAAGGGTAATTATCATGTAGATCAAAATGGCCATCTAGTGGCTTATCAAGCGCCTGATGCTGAGTTGAAAGTATTCAGTACGCCTATGAAGCAGTTCTCAAAGTCGAGACGTAAGTTTGTCAAGGTCGGTAGCTATGACAATTGAGATAAGCAACCAAGACTGCCTTGACTTTCTAAAGTCATTGCCCGACAACTCTGTTGGTCATATCAACAATGATCCTCCATATAACATCGGGTATGATGGTGGTGCTGGCTGGGATACATTTCCCACAGAAGATGCTTATCTAGAATGGTGCAGACAGTGGATTACTGAGTGCGCCCGTGTACTGAAAGATGGACGTATGATGTGCGTTTGGGGTACACAAAAGACTGACCTGTTCTTTCGTCTCAAGTTAGAGGTACTAAATCAGATTGATGGACTAGTTGCACAGCCAGCTATTCATTGGTCATATAACTGGGGTGGTAGACCCCGTAACAACTTCGCACATAAGTTTGAGACAGCGTGGTGCTACAGCAAGGGTAAAGAGTTCTTCTTTGATCGCACTAAGGTAGAAGTAGAACGTAAGATGAAACGTAACTTGCGTACTGGTAAAGACTACACGAATGGTACGATACCCACAACTGTATGGGAAGGTAATTTGACCACCGTATCTAAAGAGGCACAAGAATCTAACTTTCATCCTACAGTCAAGCCTCAATTCATATTACAGAGAATGATCAATGCATACTGTCCGCAAGATGAGACTGTATTAGACTGCTTCTCTGGTTCTGGATCA
>Ga0222717_10000178_pt1 | contig 55241 bp, 36 predicted proteins | sample C33_18DmetaG_FD_165053 | JGI IMG/M metagenome (GOLD analysis project Ga0222717, IMG submission 165053) | Estuarine water microbial communities from San Francisco Bay, California, United States - C33_18D | ecosystem: Environmental > Aquatic > Marine > Unclassified | place: USA: California... | reverse complement strand
ATCAGGAGATCAAGATGGAAAATCAAAACATCGACTTGGAAGCTTTTGCAAAGAAGGTAGCTGAAGATACAGCTGCTAAGATTGCTATGAAGCAAGCCGAGCAAAAAGCAGCTGATGAAGCAGAAGCAAAGGCAGTAGCCGACGCAGAAGTTGAAAAGGCACAGGCTGTTGAAGCCGAAGAAATCCGTGTTAAAACTGGCGTACAAACTGGCGTTGAAGCCCTTATGGCAGACGTTGAAGCTAAGCTAGCTGAAAAAGACGCAAAAATGGACGAAGTACTTAAGCAGTACAAGTCTGAGTTGGAAGAGAAAAGCGAAGAAATCACTAAAATGCGTGAGTCTAAGCGTGTATTCTCAGATCGTTCAGATGACTTAAACACTGTCTCTAAGTGGGGCAAAGAGTTTATGAACGCACACCTTCTTGGTGTAATGACCGGTAAGGGCCTTGAAGGCACTGCATATGGTCGTGACATTATTGAAAAAGCCGGTGTAACTTATGCTTCTGCACAGCCTAACATTGCTACTGAAGTATCTGGTCAAATCGAGAAAGAAATCATGCGTGAGTTGAAACTTGCACGTGCTTTCCGTGAAATTCAGATTAATTCACAAGCACAAGTATTGCCAATTCAGCAAGACACTGGTTTGGCTACCTTCCAAACTGGAGCTGCTACAGCTGGTAACTTGCAAACTCGCGGTGGGGCTGCTCCATCTCCAGCACAGGTAACATTGAAAGCGTTCCGCTTGATCTCTACCACTCTTATGGATAACCATGTAGATGAAGAGATTCTTATCAATCTAATGCCTATGCTAGTTGAGTCAGTAGCACGTTCACACGCTCGCGCAGTTGACGACGCTATCTTGAACCACGATGCAACAGGTTCTGACGACTTCAGTGGTTTGATTAAGACAGCTGGAAACAACATCTTTGATACTTCAGTATCCGCTGCAGCACTTGCAACTACTTCAGTAGATGCAGCTGACTTCTTGGGTGCTCGTAAGATGATGGGTAAGTATGGTATGATGCCTGAAGAACTCGTGTATGTTATTTCACAGAAGCGTTACTACGATCTAATCGCAGATACTGCTTTTGCTGACATTACAGACGTAGGTTCTGATGTTGCTACTAAGCTCACTGGTCAAGTTGGTGCAATCTACGGAACTCCTGTAATTGTATCTGATAACTTTGGCGCAGAAGCTGATAATGCTTGTGTTGGCCTTGCAGTCAACATTCGTAACTTTGCTATCCCACGCCTACGTGGTGTGAATGTAGAGCAAGACTACGAAGTAATGAACCAGCGTAACGTTATCGTTGCTACTCAGTCACTTGGCTTTAACCAGCTAGTTGCTGACACTGCAACTGACGTATCAGTAGTTCGACTTAACGCAGTAGCGTAATAGCTAAGCTATAGAAACGAGGGGGAGTTCGTCTCCCCTAAGTTTTTACTAATGGACTTATAGAATATGGCAGATTTAATTACAATAGATGATTATAAGACCGCTAGAGGAATTTCTTCTATAAAAGAAGATTTAAAACTTTCTCCGCTTATACCTTCTGTGAGTCAATTAGTAAAAACTTATTGTGGTAATAGTATATTAGACTATTATTCAACCAATAAAGTAGAGACATTTAATATTGGGTGGAATACTCATGTAGTGCAGCTTACAGAAAGCCCCGTTAATACAATAGTTTCTGTAGAGAAAAGAGATTCCGTTTCAGAAAGTTACAGCACCGTGCCATCAACAGACTATTATCTAGACCAAGCGACGGATAGTGTACTATATGTAACGGGATCTACCTACAAAAACTGGCCTCTAGGGGCGGGAGCAATTAAAGTTACCTATACTGCAGGGTATTCAACTTGCCCCGCAGATTTAAGGTTAGCAGTAATAGATTTGATTACTTACTACCTAAAAGAAGAGCACAGAGAAACAAGAACTTTAGGAGGAGCAAGCATTCAAAATCCTAGCTCTACCAGTTTAAATGATAATGTTGGTTTTCCAGACCATATTAAGCGAGTCTTAGACTTGTATAAAAACTTTTAATGAGTAGTGCTAGCTTACTGGCTTTCCTAAATAGACTCGATAAAGAGATGGAAAGAGATGTCGAGGATTATAGAACAGCAGTGGGAAACAGGAAGTATACTACTCTTACTCATAAAAACCATAAGATACGAGCAGCTGTAAATCTTTTAATTAATTTAAATAATACTGCAGACTTTGATAAACAAGGGAATCAACTTAAAGGAACAGATAATGCCTATATATCTCCTAAAGATCTTAACAAGCGAATAAAAGATTTAACTGAACATCTCAGGACTATATTCTCTAACTATGCATCTACCAAGTCCGATGTACATTATAAAAAGATCCGAGCGGGATGTTCTGTTATCTTTGAAGTACATATAAATAAAGACGGCGCTCTTAGACGTAACTATGGTCAAATACAAGTTTTGTATAGAGTAGCATTAAATGACTGGTATACGGACCTTTTAGAGGCCTTAGGAAGACCTCAGGGTTTAAGAAGAAAAAGCGGAAGCAGTAATAAGATACACACCATTTCTGCGGCAGGAGGTGTTTTTAACTTAACTCATGAAGGAGGAAGTAACGTATTGCATCAAATGAATGATGCCGTATATGGGGCCTTAGATGCCACATATGGTGATGCTAGCGATATGTCAAAGATAGATAGCGAGTTAAAAAGATACCTAGATACTAAAGATTATAAAACATTTCTCGAAATCACAAAAAATGGTAGGCTCGGAAAAGTAGATGTAAGTATTTCTAGTGCTTTACTTAATGCTCAACAAGGCGCGGGAAAACTGGAACAAGGACTAGCTGCTAGGCTGCAGGTGGCGTTAAAAAATGCTATAGCAAAGTTAGATGTAACTAATTTGGACGGTTCAGATAGCTTAGAAACCTCTTATCGAAAAAAGTCGATAAAAGCAGTAACAGACCCTTTTAAAGCCATAAAAGGAGCAAAAGTAACAGTAGAAAATACTAAGATAGAGGAAAATACTAAACCTGCAAAGATATCAAGGACTTCTAAAGCAACTGCTGTATCAATGGGGTCCAAATCTTTAGGAAGAAAAAAACAAGTAAGAAAAAATAAAAGAAAATCTTCGCCTTCAAGGAGTACTATGAATGTTAAATTTTTAATAGGCATATTTAATCAGGAGCTTCCTACTACAGTAGCTAATAATATGGGAAATCCAAGACTTAACTTTCAAACAGGAAGATTTTCTAGAAGTGTTACAGTTTTAGATATTGCACAAACAAGACAGGGTTTTCCAAGTGTAGGATACACCTACCAAAAAAATCCTTATCAAGTTTTTGAAAATAGTAGTGGATCAAGGTTTTCTAGTACTGAAAGAGATCCTAGAGCTTTAGTAGATGTTTCTATTAGAGAGATTGCCGCAAAATACGGTATCGGAAGACTTTATACTAGGAGATTATAATGGCTAATGAAAGAGTTTATACATCTCGCAGAGCAAACATAGTAAATGCGTTAGTTGAACAATTTAAGGGTATAAATGGTTCCGGTAAAATGATTACGGATGTATCCGACAATGTTCATCCTTTTCTTAAGTTTTGGGATGAAATAGAGGATTTTCCGGCCCTACATATTAATGCAGGAAGCGAGTCTAGAGATTATCAAGCGGGCGGGTTTAAAGACAGGTTTCTTTCTTTAACTGTTAGATGTTATGTAAACGAAGAAAATGCTCAAGACGCTCTAAACGCTCTAATGGAAGACGTAGAAACAGTAGTCGAAGAAAACTCAAGACTACAATATAGAGATAGACTAAGCGCTACTCACTATACACAACAAATCACGGTCGTTAGTATTGATACTGACGAAGGTGTACTAGAGCCTCTAGGCGTAGGTGAAATTGCTTTAGAGGTTCGATATTAGAAAATACTTGCAAGAACAAACGTTCACGTTCAAGTCTTTTCAAGGAACATAGGAGAAAAACTATGGCACAACAACTATATTTTAGTCGCGACTCGAAGATGTTTATCGAGTTTAAAGGTTATGTTTGGGAGGTACCGGTCTTAGACGGGTTTAGTTTCTCTCAATCTACCAACTCAAGTGAGATTACTCTCGCAGAGATGGAATCCTCTACAGGTGCATCAAGGCGGGGACGAAAAGCATTTAACGATTCTTTATCTCCTGGTGAGTGGTCGTGCTCAACGTACGTACGACCTTTTAAAGCCGCAGCAGGAAGCACTGTGGGCACTGCGGATTTATCCGCAAAAGTACACGCAGTAGAAGAACTACTATGGGCCTTAATGATGGGTGCAGATGATTATACTAATGATCTTAGCACTAACGGAGTAAGTTTCTTTGAGAATTCAACTGCAATTCCTATCGCAGATACCGTCCAGGGAGAAACATATGAAATTGTAGCTGTGGGTACGACCGCTAACTGGACGGACATAGGAGCTAGTGCAGCTACCACTGGAATAATTTTTACCAAAACTGCTACTGCCGTTGTGAATACAGCAGCAGACGCAACTTGTAAGCGTATAGTAAATAAGCCAACAACTACTGAAAGCAGATTTTCTTTCCACGCTTCTAACTCGTCTACTTTTGAGCCTGCAAACCTGTACTTTGTAATTGGTGATTCAGATCGTAAAGTTATGAAGCTAAAGGATATTACCGTTAATGAAGCTACTCTTGATTTTGATATCGATGGTATTGCTACTATTAATTGGTCAGGAAACTCTAATGACGTAATTGATTTTGGAGCAAATACCTATACCGCAGCAGCGATTGAGAGTACCGGCAAAGCTATAGGAGACGTTCTTTTAGATAGCTCAGAAAACTTTAGACTATATGTCCATACAGCAGAAGGCGCTGTCACTCCTTATATCAATGAAGCTATTGATAGTACTGACAACTTTATTCGTAATCGTTTAACTCAGTTGACAATTACTACTACAGCTAATACTGTTAATTCTTCAAGTGTTGTCACAGCTTATGGAACTGCGGACCCAGACAAGGATGGAACTGAAGAACTAGAAACTAGTTATGACTTGACATTAACAGGCGGAAGTATTAGTATTTCAAATAACGTAACTTACATTACTCCAGAAGTTTTAGGTACTGTAAACGTACCTATTGGTCATGTTACAGGTACTCGTACAGTTTCAGGCTCTTTCACGTGTTATTTAACAAGTGACAGCAATAGTGATAAAGACTCTTCTGCTTTTTATGATGATTTAAGAAGTATTACCAATGTGGTAACAAACTCTTTGAATCTTACTTTTAAGGTCGGAGGAACTACTAGTACTGCACCACGTTTGGAAGTAAATATGCCTAACTGTCATATTGAAATTCCTACACACTCAATCGAAGATGTAATTTCACTAGAAAGTAACTTTAACGCACTTCCTAGCACAATTGATAATACAGATGAAGTTACGGTTAAGTATCTCGCATCTTAAAATTATCTGATTTAGTTTAAAAGGGGCTTAGGCCCCTTTTTTATTATACCTAGCAAAAATAGTTCTTGACTTTTATTCTCCTATGAACTATACTATACATTAGTCAAAGTGAGAGCTACCTCTCTTAAAGAGAAAAAATATGCCAAGCTATAATTTTAAAAGAGAGTCCCAAGTATTTATAGTAAGCGGAGGGCTCAGGTATAAATTAGACGTACAGGACATATCTTTTAGTCAAACATTTAGTGAGCAAAGTTATCCAGTTAAAACTCTTCACGCACAGAATGATGTATTTGAAGGTAGTATTATAAACAAAGCTAACGCCGCTACTTTTTCTTTTACTATACCGGCTATCACAGAGGCAGATTTTGAAATAGTAAGAGATAAATTATTAGATGCTGGCTCTTTTGACTTATATATTAAAACTTCAGCAGATACGTTTAAACTTGAAACCGCTGTAATTACAAATGGAAGTTTCGGAATTGAGAGATCTCGACCCCTGAGTATACAGATTCAAGGAGAAGCGTCAAAGCTTACTCGAGGAGCAGCTCTGGCAGGAACACTTCAAAATAGAAGTGCTGCTATGTCTTATACAGTACCTAGAGTTTCTATAACTTTAAATAGTACTCTACTAGACGGTGTAACTAGTGTAGCTATGGAATTACAGAATGATATTTCATGGACGCCCTACACTACTGTACATAACGCTCTGACAGTTACAAATGCCTCAAATACTATGTATCCAAATGCATTTGTTCTTTCTAAAAAAATACTCTCCGGTTCGATTACTCAATATCTTACAGATGCTACTGTATCTAATACATTAGACTGGGATACAGACGCGAGTCTGACTATAAGTGCAGGAAATGGTCTGGCAAGCCCTAATTTTAGAGGTTTTTCATTTGGGCCAGCAACCTGTAGTTTTACTAATCGGGTTAATACTGGAACGGTATATACTCAAAACTATGACTGGAGAATGGTAGAAAATGTCTCTAGTTTAGCAACAAAACTTAATTATATAACTGACTGAGGAGGTCAATATAAATGGAACTAAAAAAACTAATGGTGGATACAAAATCTATATGGATAGATTTCCCCGGACTAGAAAATTTTCAAATAGAAGTGTCAAACCTTTCTAGAAAAGAATTAACAGGTTTAAGAAAAAGATGTACTTCTAATAAGTTTGATCGTAAATCTAGACAGATTGTAGAAAATTTAGATGAGGACAAATTTGTTAAAGAGTTTGCAAAAGCAACTATTCAAAACTGGAAAGGTCTTACAATTGCACACTTAGAGACTCTAATTCTTATTGATACAGATAATCAAGATCCTGCAGCTGAGGTAGACTACTCGGAAGAAAATGCAGAAATTCTTGTTACAAATTCAACTGAATTCGATACATGGCTCAATGAGGTAGTCTTTGATTTAGAAAACTTTCGTAGTAAAGGAAAAACAGAAAGCCCTAGAAAGGTTGGAAAAGCTATTTCAGAATCTTGATACGGGTATGACTCGTGATAAATATTTCACGATGATGGAACAGTTAGATAAAGAACCTAAAGACTCAGAAATTCCTCCCGATTGGGAGGATCTTCCAGATGAAATGGTATATGCAATAAATACCTTTAATACTTTAGGGGATAGAGTATACCCAGATATAGGCTTTGTAGGAAAAGACTATACTAATTTAAATACTTATATAGAAATTTACGGAATTGAGGATAGAGGGTTCTTCTTAGAAGTACTGCAGTTTCTTGATTCAAGAGCTATCAAAAAGTCCCAGGAACAACTTAAAAGGGAGCACGATAAGCTAAAGAGAAAAAAATAGTGGCTAACGACGTTAAATTAACTATTAGAGTATCAGACAATGGCTCCCTTGATGTTGTTCAGAAAAAAGCAAAAGCAGCTGCTGATTCGCTTGGCGGTTTAGGCAAGGCTCAAAGAAAAGCTGGAGATGCTGCCGATCATTATCAAAAGAGACAAAAAGGAGTAGGTCAAGCAGGTCTTAGCAGTGCCAAATCTTTTTCAAAAATGACTACTGGTATTTCTGGAGGACTCGTTCCCGCCTATGCTACTTTAGCCGCTAATGTATTTGCTGTTACTGCTGCTTTTGGCGCTCTTCAACGTGCCCAAGCCACAGCACAATTAGAAGAAGGTCTAAAAATAGTAGGTCAAGCAGCCGGACAAAACCTTCCTTATGTAGCTTCTCAAATAAAAGATATCACAGGTGCTGCGGTATCCATGAAACAAGCCATGGAATCCACTGCTTTAGCAATAAGTGCAGGATTTTCAACAAAACAATTAAAAGAGTTAACCAAAGTCGCAAAAGGGGCATCCTTAGCACTTGGCAGAGACATGGGAGATGCTTTAACTCGACTAACAAAAGGTACGGCAAAATTAGAACCTGAAATTCTGGATGAATTAGGTATTCTTGTGCGGTTAGACGAAGCAAGCCAAAAGTATGCGGATGCAAACGGAAAGGCAGTAGATAGTTTAACCCGGTTTGAAAAGCAACAAGCTTTTTTGAATGCCACTATTGAGCAAGGCAAGAAAAAGTTTGATCTTATAGCAGAGTCTGTAGAAGCAAACCCTTATGATAAACTTGCAGCTAGCTTTGCAGACTTAAGTAAAATACTTTTACAACTTGTAGGTAATGTATTAGAACCTTTAGTCTCTCTTTTAGCTAAAAACCCTGTTGCTTTGTTTGGTGTTTTAACTATGTTTGGTTCTACTATTATTAAATCCATTCTTCCTGCTGTTTCCGATCTGGCAGCAAAACAAAAAGAAATTGCATCGCAAGCAGCTGTAATGGCTAAAAAAGCCTCTACTGTTATTTCCACAAAGTACAAAGAAGCACAGACTGCTGTCAAAAAACTAGATTTTTCTATCTCCCCTAAATATGTACAGTCATTAGAAAAGCAATTCAAATCTGGAAAAATCTCGGCAGAAGAGCTCAAAAAATCAATCACTACTTTAAAAATATCAGAAACCCAAAGAAACAAGCAAAATAAAAAATACAGTGGAGAAGCCTTAGCAAATTACAAGCTAGAAACTGCAGCTATAGTTGAACAGAGGCTGGCTATGGAGGGCTTAGCAGCAGCAGATAAACAAAAATATACTAAAGGAGCCGCATCTGCAGAAGCAAGAAAAGGGAGTAATGTAAAAGGTATTACAGCCCGTGGTTTTTCTGAGATGGAAAAAACAACTGGCGTACTCGATAAACTCGCCGTAGCCTATAAGTATGCCGGTCTACAGATGCAAGGGTTGACTGATAAACACAATAAAGGAGTAAAAGGACTTGCACGACTTCAGGTAGGTTTTAAAGCAGCTGCAGGAGCAGCTATGCTACTGGGCTCTGCCCTACTAAACATGATACCTTATATAGGTCAACTCCTGTTTGTTATCAGTCTTTTATGGCCTTACTTGGAGAAATTTTTCGGTAAGGGCGCGGTTGCAAAAGCAGCTGACGAAGTAAGTAAGTCTATGGAAAATACTTCTAAAATAACTGCACAACTAACCGTAAAACTAGGAGATTTAAGCTCTGCTGAAGAAAAATACATGGCAACACTTAAAGTACGCTCAGGTTTAATGGAACAAATTAGATCGGGTATGGCGAAAATTGAAGAAACCGCAGAAATTGAAAGAGCGACAAAACTTATAGAACTAAAAACCAGACAGCAGAAGGCAGAGCAAGATGTAATTAATATGCAAAAGAAAGGTATTTTTACTGCTGAAGTAATAGCTCAAATGCAAAAGGTAGCTACAGAGGCAAGCGCTGCTTATACAGCAATGGAAGAAGAAAAGGTTACAGTGTCAAACGAAGTAATCAAGGGTATGTTAAAAGAGCAAGTAATTCGTATGAAGGTCGGAGAGGGTGCTATATATTACGCTGAAGAAATACTGCTATTAGAGAACGAAATAAAAGCTTTAAAAGATGGGAAAAGTCAGACAAAAGAACAGCTTGAAGACCTTGACAAGAGGCTTGAAAGAACTACACACATATTTCAAGAAACAGAGGGAGTGATAGGAGCCTATGCGGAACTAGGCCGACTAAGCAGGAAAAACGCAGCTAAAGCACGAGCTGAGGGTAAAGAAGAAATCGATGCTCTTGATGCTATTATTAAAGGGACAGAGAGACTAGGGAAGTTAGGTGCAGGAGACAAGAAAATCGCTGTAAATGAAGCTGATGTAAAAGCTCTTGATAACATGGGAAAAGCTTTAGGTGTATCCGATAGTTTTTCAGGAAGTTTAAAAGAAAAAGCAGTAGAAACCAAAAGATTATATGAAGAGCACTTAGATGTTTTAGCAGAGCAACCTGCAATAACCAAAGTACATCTTGCTTTAGCCTCAGAACTAGGACAAGTATCAAAAAATAATGCCGCATTAAAACAAGCAGAGCTAGATGCCTCTTTAAGCGCTTTAGAAAGCGAGAAAAAACGCTTAAAATCTGCCTATGCTATAAAATTAGCAAAAGCAGGTAACGATGAAAACGCACAGTCTGTAAAAAAAGCTGCAGCTGAGTTGCTTGTTATAGAACAAAAAATTGCAGCAACTGACGATGATGGTTTTAAAGTTGGAATAGCTAGACTTAATCAAGAAAAACAACTGCTTGGCTTTACTGATAAAATACTCGCTTCGCAACAAAAACTTAATAGTATTAAAACTGCTTCTGCACGAAGATCTTTAGAACTGTTAAAAGCCCAACAAGGTCTTTCTATTAGTGCGGCAGATGAACTGCAGCTACTCAGAGACAGGAAGAAACTTGAAAATGAAAAAAACGAGGAAGGCAAAACTTTAAAAGAGCAAAAAGAAACAGCAGCTTTAGATCGTATACGGATTGAGTTTGATTTATTAAATCTTCAGTTTGCACTAGAAAAATCAAAAATAGAAAGACTAATAGAAGAGGATAAGTTGAGCGGCAAAGCTGCTGAGACCGCTCTTGACACTATTGATAAACTACGAGGAGGGGTATCCGGCGCAAAAACATTAGCTGTAGAAGTGAAAAAAGCTGAATTTGCTGATAAAGATGCGGAAGATACAAATAAAGAAGCTTTGTTAGGGTTAAAAATAGCCAAAGAAGCAAGAAAATTAGAGTTAGACCAAATAGATCTTAAAATACAAAACGCAGAGAGGCTTGGAGATAGACAACGGGTTCTTGACTTAAGAGACGAGCAACACAAAAAAATAATAACGCAACTTGAAAAAGAAAGAGGTGAGCTGGTAGAAGGCTCCGCTACTTATGAGTATGATCTGGCGCTAAAAACATTAGAAATTGAGAAACAAAGACTAGCTAAGAGAAAAGAAGATAGAGCCGCTCAAATAGCGACTATAGATAAATTTGCATCAGCTACTGGATCTGCCACGGTAGCCCAAGGAGCTAAAAATTCTCTGGCTCGTGCTGACAGGGCTGCAAATATAGCAAGCCTGGATGCCGAAGCAAAAAAAGACGGTCTTTCTGACGAAGACAGAGCCGCGAAAGTGCGAGCTGTAGATGCAGCAAAAAAATCAAATATGATCGCAACAAGAGAAGAAGCCTCTTTGTCTATGAATGCACTAGCCGAAGATCTAAGAGCTATAGGACCTGAAGGAGAGTTAATGGCCCTTACTTTGGATGGCATTGCTAGTTTAAATACTGCTTTCACTTTGTTAGGTGAAGATGGTGGAAGCGCTCTTGATAAAGTGAAAGGAGGTCTTGCAGTCGTAGGTGCAATACTTACTATGGGTTCGCAGATCCAGAAGCAGGCTTCTGCAGAAAAAATTAAAGCAATTGATTCAGAAATAGCAGCAGAGAAAAATCGAGACGGTAAATCCGCCGCCTCAGTAGCAAAATTAAAATCTTTAGAAAAGAAAAAAGACGCTGCTGCACGTAAATCTTTTGAAACACAAAAGAAAATGAAGATGGCACAAACAGTTGTTGCTACAGCAACCGGTGCTATAGAGGCTTACGCCACAGGAATGTCTATAGGGGGTGCAGCAGGGCCAGTTGTAGGTGCAATGTTAGCAGGTCTTGTTATTGCAATGGGAGCAAAAAGTCTTGCAACTATTGCCAGTACTTCTTATCAAGGAGGGGGCAGTTCAGGAGCAGGAGGAGCCGGAGCGGGTGCGGCCACCAGTATTTCTATGGGCAATAGAAAAAGCAGTGCAGACATGGCTAAATCACAAAGCGCCGCTGGAGAATTAGCATATTTTAGAGGTCAAGATGGCACAGGCGGAGCCGAAAACTTTAAACCAGCCTTTAGCGGTGCCAAGTATAGAGGTGCCGGAGGCAATGTAGGTTTTGTTGTAGGAGAAAGAGGTCCTGAGCTATTTGTACCTGAAACCCCGGGAAGAGTAGTTGCTAACGATGATATCGGCGAAGGCAATGTACAAGCTATAACTTTCAATATTAATACTGTAGATGCCACAGGCGTGGAAGAACTACTAGTTGAACAAAGAGGTAATATTATAGGTATGTTAAGAGATGCGTCTAATTCTTACGGGGAACCCTTTATGGAGAAAGTAGATACTTCTTCAATGACACCAACTCAAGGGGCCGGACTATTTGGTGGCGGTATAGAACGTGCATACGGAAGCAAGACTTTTAAAAGAAGATAAAGGCAGGAGACAATAATGGCAGCATTTACAAATTTTCAGGATGTTCTTCCCGACCCCAATAATAGTATTGGGGAAGCGGGACAAGTAGCTGGGACAGCAGGCCCTGGCTATGCTTCCGTAAGACTATCCTCTGAAAACAGCACTATGAGAACTAGAACAAATTCTGGGCGTCTTATTTCCAGAGCTATAGGTTATCACTTATGGAAAATATCTATTGAATATAACCCCATGACCAGAGAGGATTTTCAAAGAATTTATAATTTTTTAATTCATAAACGAGGGGGCTTAACACCTTTTTTTGTTTCTTTACCTCAATACCGTATTCCTCAAGACAGTGCTTTTGCAGATTTTATTGGCACAGTGGGCACAAAAAGTATAAATACTAGTGGAGCTTTATTGGCAGGTACTACTTCCGCAATTGTAAGTAATGAAAATAGTCTTTATAACGTACCTACCCATAGCCACCCTAAACCAGGTGACTTATTTAATATTGATGGGGCAAATTCTAATCATAAAAAAGCTTATATGGTTACAAGAGTAGAACTTAAAGATGATTATCATACAGCATCAGGCTCGCCCATAAATGACAGTGATGGTCTTGATAATCAAGTACGTATTCATTTCACTCCCGGACTAGCAAAAGCAGTGGCGAACGACGAAGACTTTCGTTTCTACAATCCTTTGATAAAAGTAATACTTTCTAGTGATATACAAGAGTATTCTCTAGGTACTAATGGTTTATATAAATTTGGATTACAGTTGGAGGAAGTACAATGACATTAAGGACTTTAGGGTCAAGCCTTTCTGCTGATAGTGATATAAAAGCTTCTTTACTTAAAAATGATGCTTTCGTATATGCTCATCTAGTAAAAATTGAAAAAGCAGTAAAAACTGTAACAGGAGACAACTCTCGTAAGGCTAGTGACTATGCTTACATTACAGATTCTGGTTTTGATATAGATTTTGATGATGGTTCTACAGATGGAAGTGGTGCTGCTAATGGCTCCCGTACATATTTTGCTAACAAACTAATTAGTACTGGAAGTATCTCAGAAACTATAGAAGCTAGAGCCTCCTCTATTAGTATACAGCTTTCTGCTGCTGCTTTAAATACTGAAACAAATATAGATTTTACAACGACTTCTTCTTCTATAATTACTGATGTTGATTTAGTAGATGCGGGTTTTGCAGAAGGTGATAAAATCCAACTCACAGTAACAGGCGCCGGAAACGCAACTACTCACAGTGGTAATTATTATACTATAAAATCTTTTACAAACAACAATAAAACAGCAGTAATTGATACTACTTTATTAGCCTCTGCTTCAGATTTAACAGCAATAGCTACTGAAAGAGAGGGGAAAATAACATTTTCTTCTGAAGAGGTAATAGGCTTACTCAATCCCAAAGAAAACAATACTACTTATGCAGGGTATATAAATAGAGATGTAAAAGTTTACAAAGCCCATATTCAACCCGACACTGGTATAATAATCGGATCTCCTTTTTTGCTATTCAAAGGTATAATAGCCTCTTCAAAAATTGTTGAAAACCCTTTAAAATCTTCAGTAATAACTTGGGTTATTAATAGTCATTGGGGAGACTTCGTAAATGTAAATGGCAGATTAACTTCAGACCAACATCACAGAGCTTTAGATGGTGGAGGTATACCAGATATCTCAGCACTTGATAGAAAAGAATATGCAGATGATCTAGGGTTCTTACATTCAGAACAAGCAATAAATTTAGTATCTATATATCAAGCTAAAGAAACGCGAACTAGGCTAGAAAAAAAGAAAAAGCTTTTCGGCCTTATAAAAAAATATACTAATGTAGAGTATGAAGTAGAGGTTGATAGAGAGGTAGATCTTAGATTTAATCTAGATGCAAAACATCTACCTGTAGTTTATGGTGTTCAAAAATTAAGTAGTTTTCCCGTATTTGTAGATACTTTAAAAACTGATGCAAAAAAAGTGTACGTAGCCTATGCAATATGTGAAGGAGAAATAGCTGGTTTATATGATATTTATTTTGACGATACGTCAAGTATATGTGTAGATAAAAATGATAACGAAGCTAGATCTACTCAGACTTCCGAAAATACTATAGACGTATTATGCAGAGGTCGAATGGATAGAGGGGACGTACTAGGTTCTACACCTGTGCTGGATCAGAACAATTTAATAGAGTTTACTCCGGATGAAGAGATGGAAGCCTACATTGATTCTCTGGGAGAAACACAGCAGTTTGCTCAAGAGATCAACCTTAATAGAATTCAAAGTACTTTTGGTATTAACGTAACAAATGTTTTAACTGGAGCAGGTATATCCCATGAAAAAGGGCACGTTATAACTACTCCTATAGATGCCCGGATTGTATTTCATGCAGGTAAAAGAGGACAAGTTGCAGATTCTTTACTAGTATCAATAGCACAAGCTAATAATTTTAAAATTCAAAGTGACTACTATGATAAAGCAGAAGAATACTGGGGCAGAAATCACAGACTTTTAGACACAGCTTATGTAGTGGTGGAATATACAATAGGAGAAGGAGAAACTGAAATACCTTCTTTAGATTTTGTAGTTAGAGGTAAGATACTAGAATGCTATAATTATGACTTTGCATATCAAGATGATCCTTCTCAGACTTCTGCTGATATTTCTAATTTTAATATAGGTGATGAAGTAGAAACTGTTTATACGGCTCTAGATTCGACTATTTTAAGTAGTGTAGTAATTGAAGACATATACACTTTTAAAGATGAAACAGGAACTGATACTCATAGAGTGAAATTTAAGTCTAAGCCTAATTTAAGTTTTCCTAATTTTTATATGAAAAAGGGGGCGCATAAATATTACTTACAAACCTATGACCATGTCATAGTATCAGGCACAGTAGCTGAAAAATTAGAGGCAGACTTGGACAGCGCAGGAGCAGGAACAACTAAAGGTATAAAAGTAACTGTTACATCTCCCTCAGGAGACGGCCAATCAGTAGCTGATGCTTTGCAAGACGCTGATCTAGCAAGCTTTAATTTTTCTGGCAGTGGTCTCTTCCACAGGCTTTTAAGACAGGCTATTAGTCGTCTTAATTTAAAAATCCAAACAACGGATAATGCAGGAGAACTAGATAATTTAGGTTCTTTTTCTTCCACAGATTTCAATAACTCAGATTTGGGAAAAATAGTACTCAAAGACGTAGTTAAGCTAGCTTCTGGATCCAGTAGTACAACTGATGCCTATGTAGGAAAAATTTTAGAACTAACTAAAGTTGAAGAAGGTGTACCCTATGTACAAGAAAGAAAAATTATATCGTATAACGGTACCACGAAAGTAGCTAAAGTAAATTTCGCTTTTGATCCGGGTTATATACCTGATGATACGTATACATACAAAATTAAAAATAATGGAGATAAAAGAGTAAGTATTAATCCCGCAATGCAATTATTAGATTATATATCTAATAAAAGGTATGGTCGAGGCTTAAGCGTCGAAAACGATATAGATTTAGAAGGTTTTCAGTTAGCAGCCCGAGACTGCGATACTACTTCAGATATTACCACATCTATCAGTAGCAGTACTAATGTTGTCGCTGATGATGTTTATAAGTATAGCAATAGTGCGGGAAAAACTTTATGGCAGGGTACCGTAAAAAACATTGCTTCTAAAAATAGTTTAAATGAAGTAACTTGGAAAGACGTAATAGGAAAGCTTGGACAAAAATGGCATGATTGGAAAACTTATCAAATAGGGGATATTGTATGGTACAATGGTTCCGTATATGAAAAGACTGTTAGTGCAGGATTAATACCTACCGATTTTAGTGCTGGAATATCTACTGTTTCCTCGCTGGCGCTTACAAAAGTATCCGGAAATGCTTCTTCTCCAACATCTCTTTCACTAACATTAGGGGGTACAACAGCCATGACCCCTGAAGGCAATCCTATAGTTAGAAAATTTTCAGAAAGCTCTTATCTTAGTGGCTATTCTTTGTATGATTGTGATGAGGTAAAATACTGGAAGTATTTAGGTTGGGAAAGTCAGAATCAACGACATGTTACTAGGCATCAGACAAATGCGGTAATTAATACCAATACTTCTGTTTTTGATAACATTAATAGTATGTTAGCACAGTTTAACGGTATGTTAAGATACTCAGGAGGTTTGTACAGCTTAGAAATTGCAGGAGCTTCACCAGATTCTTTAGATACTGTTACAGTGGACGGTACCGTATATACTCCTAGCGTAATAGAAGAAGAGGATATAATTGGTAGTATTAATGTTGAAGACGCAGGTCAAAAAGGTACTTTTAATACTGTATCTGTTTCTATAAAAGACCCTCAAAATAGATATGAAGACAGGTCTGTAACTCTTTTTAATTCTACTTATTTAAAAGATGATAAAAATATTCCAAAGAAAGGAGACATTAGAACCCCTCATATTACTAATTATTTCAACGGACGTATTAATGCAAAACAATACCTAGAGCGTTCAAGGTATGGTTTAAGTATTAATTTTACTATGGCACCTAAAGGTTTGCTTCTTCTTGCGGGAGAAATAATTAAAATTAACTATCCGCGATTTGGGTGGGTTAATAAAGAATTTAGAATTTCTAACTTAAACTTTAAAAAAGACTGTTTAGTTCAGGTAAGCGCTGAAGAACATCACAACGAAGCTTTTTTACTTCAAGAAACTAACAGAGACGCCACTCTTAAAGGTGCAGAAAGCGGACGAGCTCCTACAGCCCTGCCCTCTAAGCCTACAAGTTTATATGCAACAGATAATAATCGAGGAGGCATTAGTTTATCGTGGGCAAATTCTGCTAACTTTAATGCAGCTACACACTCTGTTCAGATATGGAGAAACGATAATGCAAATTTTGCAAGCCAAACTATATCAGCCGGCAGCTTTGTAGTGGGTCAAACATACACTATTGAAACAGTGGGCGACACAGATTTTCAAGCAATAGGAGCCTCAGCAGATACAGTAGGCGTTGTATTTACCGCCACAGGGGCGGGATCAGGGTCAGGAGAGGCAGCCTCCGCCTCAGCACATTTAGTAGGCACTACAAAAACAGATACTCATATAGATCAAATTATAGACGAGGGTCAAACAACCCGGTATTATTGGATACGTTATGCTGTAGTAGGAAATACACTAGGAAACAATACAGTTGCATTAAAAGAAAGATTTTCTCAGTACGAGCCTCTTTCTTCCAACAACGGAATTTCGGGAATATCAGACGGTTCAATAGATGGTTTAAGCGTTAACCTAACTAATGATAATGTATCTGTACAATGTGACCCAGACGGTACAAACCCTAATTTTTCTAACACAGGTACAACTATTAGAGCTTTTGTGGGTACCACACCTCTATCTAATGATCAAGATTCTCCTCATGATAACTCTTCTTTTAGAGTTTGGACTGCCGCTAGTGGGGTAACACCTGCAACAACTAATACTATTGGCACTTACACTTTTACCAAAGGAAATATTACGGCCATGCCCGGAGATACCGGGAAAATAACATACAATATTGTAATAAAAAGTAGTATAGGTACTGAAACTACTCTTCAAAAAGTACAAACTTTCACAAAAGCAAAACAAGGATCAACCGGTGTCAATACAGCAGTAGTTTATGCATACAGAAGGTCCTCTACAGCATTAAGTGAAACAGTCAAACCTTCTACTACTAGAACGTGGACTTTTGCAGATGCTAATTTTAGCGATTCTAACGGTGCTACTACTATTGATTTAGGAAATCAATTTGAATCTGAAATACCTGAAGGGGAAGATCCTTTATATGCTTGTACAGCTATAGCTTCTTCAATAGCAACTACTGATGACGTAACCTCTACTGACTGGTCATCCCCTCAACTTATAGGTGCTTCAGGTGTCAATACAGCAGTAGTTTATGCATACAGAAGGTCCTCTACAGTTCTGACAACAGAAAAGCCCACTACATCTGCAACATGGACTTTTGCAGATGCTAATTTTAAAAATGCTAGTGGTACTGTTATCACCGCTCTAGGAAATGACTTTCACTCTGAAATACCCAGCGGCACAGACCCACTATATGTCTGTACAGCCCTGGCATCCTCAGCAGAGTCTACAGATTCTGTAGTTACTGCAGACTGGTCCGCAGCACAACAAATGTCAGCAAGCGGAGAGAATGGAAGTAATACAGCAGTAGTTTATGCATACAGAAGGTCTTCTACAGCATTAGGAACTGGAACAAGCGATAAGCCTTCTACATCTGCAACATGGACTTTTGCAGATGCTAATTTTAAAAATGCTAGTGGTACTGTTATCACCGCTCTAGGAAATGACTTTCACTCTGTAATACCTAGTGGTACGGATGAAATATACGCTTGTACAGCTATCGCAACTTCTCAAGCTGCCACAGATTCTGTAGTTGCTGCAGATTGGACAGACGCCCAACTGCTAGTTCCTAAAGGAGCGAATGGTCTACCTGGAGAAGGCACAAATACAGCAGTAGTTTATGCATATAGGAGGTCTTCCACAGCATTAGGAACTGGAGCAAGCGATAAGCCTTCTACATCTGCAACATGGACTTTTGCAGATGCTACTTTTAAAAATGCTAGTGGTACTGTTATCACTGCTCTAGGAAATGACTTTCATTCTGTAATACCTAGCGGTACGGATAATCTCTATATTTGTACAGCTATAGCTTCTTCAACAGAGTCTACAGATTCTGTAGTTGCTGCAGATTGGACATCACCTCAGGTCATTTCAGCTAATGGGACTTCGGGAACTAATTCAGCAGTAGTTTTTGCTTATAGAAGATCTAGCTCGGCCCTAACAACAGAAAAACCTGATACTGCTAGGACTTATACTTTTGCAGATGGTACATTTAACAATACTGATCTAGGGAATAGTTTTACGTCTAACTTGCCAAGTGGTACTGCAAGCCTTTATGCTTGCACAGCTGTTGCAGCTTCCACAGGTACTACAGATGAAGTAGCTGTAGCAGATTGGTCTTCTCCTCAAGTTATAGCTGTTCAGGGAGCAGACGGAGCAGACGGAGCAGACGGAGCTAGTGGAATTACAACTCAAAATTCTTATCCCTACATGGGATGGAGTTCAGGAGATAACGCAACTACTTGGGTACCTTCAGGTACTTTAGATTCTACTGTCGCGTTTAGAAACGGAGGTACTGTTGTGGGAGATGTGACTATTCGAGGCACATTAGATACTTCAACAGGAAATGTTAGTCTTGCAGAAGTTGGAGGAGAAGACACAACTGATGATATTACGGTAACATATTCAGGGCAAAACTCTGACTCCGCCTCCGCCACGGTAGCTTTAAGAAATTCGGCAGATACTGCCACATTAGCGGAAGCAACTGTAATAGCAGTTGCATTAAATCTAGGTAATTTAGGTAAATAACAATGGATAATACATGCAGGGTTTATGGCCCGAACTTATATAGCAGAACTCTTTTAGATACGGACGTAGAACATGTAAAACGAATACTTTATGACTGGGAGGATTGGCCTTTAACAGATGAAAAAGCGGAATCTTTAACAAAATCATGGGTTAGAAAAGCAAAGTTCTGGCAAGCTCCTTTTTTCGAAGGCATGCCACGACAAGAATATACATTTCTGTTTTGTTTAAAGAGCAATGATCTTCCCGTATGTTTAGATAGAAGCTCTCAGTATGGCACTACTGCAGAGCATCTTTTATTAGCAACATGCCCTGATCATAGATTGAAAGGATATTCCCAAGAAGTTAGTATACTAACGGAAATATGTGCGTGGGATATCCATGGTATGACAAAAAGCACAGTAAAACAAGGAGTAGGAAGGAAAACTATAGGATCTAAAAACCCTCGGTTTAGTAAGGAGGGAACTATATCACGTAGTTCAAATAGATACATGCAAAATGATTATTTGGAAACAGTGCTTACTTTAGAAGAATGGACCGCTTTTAAAAACTCCAGTCTTTATTCTGAGTGGCTTATTGATTATACATTTTATCCAACTTATCCCGGAGACCCTTTATGAGCCTAGAATTTATTAGAGGACCAAATGTATACTATCGAGAGACAATTCCCTCTGACTTAGAAGATGTAAAAAATGCGCTTGTAGATTGGGAGCAGTTTCCTTTAAGTCTTGACAGAACAAAAAATTATTTAAAAGGACTTTTATTTGGTTTACGATACATTGAAAGACCTTATAGTGATACTATTCAATGTAGGGAAATTTTAACAGCTTGCAAAGTTTCTGATGATAGCTTTATTGGGGTAACTCAATATACTGTTTATCCAGGAAAAATTGTAGATATACTATTGAACGCAGGACTGCCCTCTATACGAGGCACAGGATTAATGAACGAAGCAGCTCTTTTAAGAGATGCAGCAATATTAACAGAACTTGGTTGTACCTCTTATACTACAAAACTTGATGCAAAGTTTATACCTAATTTAAGGCCTTATCAAACATTAGAAAGTACAGATTTTAGTTCAAGAGTAGACAGAGACCTGAGAACAGTTAAAGTTATAAAATCTGACTATGATATTTGGAGAGCCAACAATTCTACAAGTATTCCTAGCTATACTTATTCCGGAAATGATTATGTTGCACCTCATCTAAGAGATTAATTTAGTACTATCTTCTTATACTAAGTATGCTTTCTTTAATAACCTTTTAAAAATAGTTCTTGACTACGAATGTCCTATTTGCTATAATTTCACAATGGAGAGATTTAATGAGTGCAGCCACATATAACCTATCTATAGATCAAGGAACGACTTTTGCCCTTGACTTAACTGTTAAAGAAGCCGGAGTCGTTAAAGATTTAACTGGCTACCAAGCTAGGGCCCAGCTGCGCAGGACTAAGTCTGCAGCAACTGCTGCTGCTTCGTTCACATGCAGCGTCTTAATTCCAGCTTCACAAGGAAAAGTAAAGATGGAACTATCTGCATCTCAATCCGATGCCATAGATTCCGGTCTTTATTTTTATGATTTAGAAATTTTCACAGCATCTGATGTAATAGTGAAAAGGCTTATCGAAGGACAAATTGTTTTAAGCCAGAGCATTACGAGAGATTAAATGGCGGTAACTAATCTAATTGAAATAACAGAAGAAGTTATTGATATAACTGTAAATAATGCTACAGATATTACTATAGATCTTCTAACTGACAACGTTCAAATTGAAATTAATAATCTTGCTGTTCCTTCTATATTATCGGCCGCCACCTCTATTTCTTTTGGGGGGCATGCAGGCATGGAAGCAGATACTGTACAAGATGCCATAATAGAGTTAGCAGATAATGCCTTTAAGCAAGACACTACTCCTCAGGGCCCTGAAGTAGACGAAGGAGACACCTGGTATGATATGGATGATAATCAATTCAAAGTTTATAGAGAGACTGCTCCCACTGTGTTCGAATGGGTACCTATAATGTTAGGTAATATTTCAGTAGATTCCGATACACTTGACGCAGGGTCCTTTTAAAAGGGCTATAACGGAGAAGCTAAATGGCTCAAACAATTAAAATCAAACGCAGTAGTACTACTGCGGCACCCGGGTCACTTACAGCAGGTGAATTAGCTTACTCCGATAATAGTGATAAGCTATTTATAGGCGCTCCCGCGGATAACGCTATTACAGTAATAGGTGGAAAACTATATACTGATATGCTCGACCATGTTGCAGGAACTCTCACCGCAAGTAGTGCAGTTATTGTAGATGCAGATAGTAAGATTGATAAAATACTTACAGGTTTTGTACGTATTAATAATACGACTAATCAAATAGATACCTCGGCAGGTAATTTAGTTGTAAACCCTTTTGCCAGTCTTGTAATTAAAACAGGTACAGTTGACTTAACCACTCAAGCCACCGAATTCAAATTAATAGAAAACTCTGCTACCGCTGGAACTTTTGCAACAGCCTCTCATACTTATCTTACTTTCGATACTACAAACTCAGCACAGCTTATTAAATTCGGTAAACAAGTAGAATTTTCAGGTGAATATACTTTACCAACTACGGACGGCACTGCAGAGCAAGCCCTTGTCACAGATGGTTCAGGCACTGTAAGTTTTACAACCGTACCTAAAGTCCTTACTGTGAACGCCACAGATGATAGTACTACAGCCGATGTAGACCTTTTAGCAGATGACTTAAACTTTGCAGGTAGCGAAGGCTTAGACATTACTGTTGCTAAATCAGGCACAGATGTTACTCTTACAATTACAGCTGAAGATTCTACTGCAACTAATAAAGGTGTTGTAATTATAGATTCTGGGGAAGGTGTTAATGTAAGTTACTCTTCAGGAACTGCCACAATTTCAGGAGAAGACGCTTCCGCAACTAATAAAGGTATAGCATCTTTTGACATCACTGATTTTACAGTTGCAACAGGAGTTGTAACTTTAAACGCAATCACATTAGGTACTTCTGCCCTTAACCCGGGAGCTACTACAAGCTCTATTGCAGGTCTACAGCAATTAGACGTAGATAATGTACGTATAGATACAAATACAGTATCTACTACAGACACTAACGGAGATTTAATACTTGAACCTAATGGTACAGGCACTGTCAAAGTACCTACCGGATATAAAAATAGAGTCGGATTCAGCACAAATTCTTTAGCTACAAAAGAGTACGTTGACGCAGTAAAACAAGCTCTTAGTGTGAAAGATGCAGTAAGAGCTGCAACTACTGCTAGTATTTCGGCCACTTATAATAATGGTGCAGGAACTCTTACAAATTCAGGGTCACATGCAGCTTTTTCTATAGATGGAGTATCTTTAGTAGCTGAAGATCGTGTACTTATAAAAGATCAAACTGCCGGAGAAGAAAACGGTATTTATGAGGTAACCACAGTTGGAGACGCCTCAACAGCTTGGGTACTTACTCGAGCAGCCGATGCAAATATTGCTGAAGAACTTTTGGGGGGTACTTTTACTTTTGTAACAGAGGGTTCTGTACAACAAGATAACGGTTATATATTCACTCATGATTCTGTTCCTACTTTAGGAACTACGGCTTTAACCATAACTCAATTTTCATCTGCAGGTATAGTCACTGCAGGAGATGGTCTTGGCAAGACAGGTAATGATTTATTCTTAAACGATGACAATATTACTCTTGAGATTTCTTCAGATAACGTACGTATTAAAGGAATTTCTTCAACAGCAGTGGGCGACCTGCTTATAGGTGCAGCTTCTAATGCTGGATACACACGTCTTGTCAAACCTACTTCCGATACCGCACTACTTACTATGGGTACAGCAGGCACAGCCTCTTGGACTACAACTCTAGACGGCGGAACTTTCTAAAAATTAAAATAACCTCTTGCGTATATACGCATAGTATTGGAGGAGCCAAATGGCACAAACTATCAAATTAAAGCGTTCTTCTACTACGGGGAACGTTCCTACTACTTCACAACTCGATCTTGGCGAACTCGCTATTAATACCGCTGATGGAAAAATGTTCATTAAAAAGGATGTTAGTGGTACGGAGTCTATTGTCGAGATAAACGAAGTACGTCCCGGAGCCATAAACTTCACTGTGTCTACTACAGCCCCTTCTAATCCTGAGGTTGGTGATATGTGGAAAGATTCTGCAAACTTAAAAACTTTTGTACGCTATTCAAATGGCGGTAGCCCTCTTTGGATAGAGATTTAGGAGCACGTAAATGTCAGAATATATTTTTCCCTCAAATCCCTCTAATGGCGATACAGTAACCGTTTCAGGTATTACATACACTTGGAATTCTTCACCGGGTTACTGGACTAACAATGTAGTTGGGGAACAGCTTTTATCCGTAGGTGCAGATACAGGTACAGACGACACTATTAATGTAGGGGTTGATACTTTAAACTTTGAAGGTGGTACGGGTGTAACTACAACTGTAACTAACAATAACATAAAAATCGATGCAAGTCCGGCACCCGTAGCTTTCTCTGTAGGTGCAGATACAGGTACAGATGATAGCATTACTCCCGGTACTGATACTTTAAACTTTGAAGGTGGTACGGGTGTAACTACAACTGTAACTAATAATAACATAAAAATCGATGCGAGTCCAGCACCCGTAGCTTTTTCTGTAGGTGCAGATACAGGCACAGACGATAACGTCACTCCCGGTACTGATACCTTAAACTTTGAAGGTGGTACGGGTGTAACTACAACTGTAAGTAATAATAATATAAGAATCGACGCGAATCCAGCGCCCGTGGCTTTCTCTGTAGGTGCAGATACAGGTACAGACGATAGCATCACTCCCGGTACTGATACCTTAAACTTTGAAGGTGGTACGGGTGTAACTACAACTGTAACTAACAATAACATAAAAATCGATGCGAATCCAGCACCCGTAGCTTTCTCTGTAGGGGCAAATCTAGGTACAGACGATAGCATTACTCCGGGCACTGATACTTTAAACTTTGAAGGCGGCACAGGTGTAGTCACAACCGTAAGTAATAATAATATAAAAATCGATTTAGCAAGTGATTTTTTATCTAATAGCAGTTCTTCTTTAGTAGCCACAAGTATAGTTAGTGGCACCGCGTATGTTATTAAAACTCTAGGGAATACTAACTGGACTTCGTTAGGTGCTACTGCAATAACAGTTTCTTCAGTTAGTAGTTTGTCAGAAGGCACAGAATATATAATTAAATCTTTAGGCTCCACTACTACCCAAACGTGGACCTCTATGGGTGCAGATACTAATCCTGCTGTTGGCGAAATATTTGTAGGAGCAAGTGTAGATCTTGGTTCAGGAAGTGGTGAAGTTTACGAAACCGCTTTTACAGCAACTTCTAATGGTTCTGGAACCGGAACTATAATGAAAAATGCCAACCATTTTATAACTTTTATGGATGCTTCTAATGGTTCTAACTCCCTTCTTTCTAGCAGTAGTTTAACTTATAATCCCGGAACGGGGTATCTTCAGGCAGGCAATCTTCAAGGTAGTTTTTTTGGAGAGTTTGCAGGTACTGTTAAAGGTACCTTTATTGGTGGTTTAGGAGCTGATGTTGCAGCAGCCAAATTAGACGTAACTGAAAGAAATGGTTCTGTTGAAACCGACGATATGTATTTTATAATGGGCGATGGATTTTCAGGCGTTAGAGCTGTAGAATCCATGTCTAATATAAAATATACTCATTCTACAACCAATATAGAAGTTCCTGGTCTTACAGACGGTACTGCGGTTCTTAAAGGTGGTAGGCTTACGGGTGCAGTAACAGGTAATGTAACAGGTAATGTAACAGGTAATGTAACAGGCTATGTAATAGGCGATGTTAGAGCAAGCGACGCCTCTGTCATGCTTGACTCTAGTGCTAAAACATTCACGGGCGATCTTACGGGTAATGTAACAGGTAATGTAGTAGGTAATGTAGTAGGTGCTGTAGCAGGTAATGTAGTAGGTAATATAGTAGGGGATGTTAAAGCAAGCGACTCCTCTGTCATGGTTGATTCTAGCGCTAAAACATTCACGGGTAATTTAACAGGGAATGTACTCGGGGATCTCACAGGCGATGTATATGCCAGTAATGGTACTAGTAAAATTTTAGAAGCTGGTACTGATGGAACAAATGCAATTTTTACAGGTACTGTAGATGGTACGGTTACAACTGCTGAAAATGTTGTTGTAGTTGCTAATGAAACCGAAGATGCTAATTTATATCTTTTAATGTCGGACGGTATAAGCACTCAAGAGGCTATAGAGGCTAGTTCAACTCTACGCTTTAATCCTAGTACAGATGTTTTAACTATTGATACTCTTAACACCACTAAAGGGCTTCTAGAACTAGCGACTAGTAATATTTCTGAAGATGTTGTTGATATAGGTCTTTATGGCTACTATGATAACGGTATTAGTGTAGTATTAAGCGTTTCATTAACAAATGGAGGTTCCGGATATACCTCTGCCCCTGCTGTTTCATTTAGCGGTGGTGGAGGTTCGGGAGCTTCAGGTACTGTTTCATTAACAAATGGGGCAGTAACTAGTTTTAATCTAACCTCTAAAGGATCCGGGTATACATCAGCTCCTACAATAACTATAGCATCTCCCACAACTACATCTTTTGGTTTTTCATCCGGTAGCTTAGAAAGAATTGTAATAACGAATATAAGTCAGCAAGGAAACGCTAACGGCACGGACATTTCTATTAACGGAGGAGCGACGGCGACTGCAAATATAACTTCAAATAAAGTTGTATCTGCGACTATTACAAATGCAGGGTCTGGCTATACTACAGCTCCTGATATTAATTTTTATAACTTTTATTCTTCTCCGGGACCTCAGGGATATGGGATCGTAGGTGTAGAACTACCTACTGATAAAATTTATATAGGTACTACACAATTTACTTTACTTAACGAAGGAGATAAATTAACTTATAATGGCGGTAGTAGCCCTATAGGCGGTTTAACCAATAATACTGATTATTATGTACGTAGTAAAACTACAGAAGTTGGCGGGGGTTATATTCAATTATCAGCAACTTCTGGTGGTTCGACTATTAATCTAACAAGTCTAGGAGGCTCTAGCCATACTTTTTCATATACAGCCGCTACTGCAACTGCCTCTATATCTACCAATGTTTACAGCGGACTATTTCGAGATGCTAGCGCGAATAAGTGGAAGTTATTTAAAGATAGTCAAGTAAAGCCTGATACTACTGTTGATACTACAGATTCTCATTATACAACGGATACTTTAGTAGCAAATACGGAAGGCAATGTAACCGGTAATCTCATAGGTGATATATACGCTAGTAATACTACTAGTAAGATACTAGAATCTGGCACTGATGGAACAAATGCTACTTTTACAGGTGACGTAACAGGTGACGTAACAGGTGACGTAACAGGTGACGTAACAGGTAATATTGGAGGCACAACCGGTACATTTACAGGGGCCGTAAGTTTTGGCTCATTAACAGATAGTGGCGAAAGCATTACTATAACTAAATTTGTTGATGAAGCGGATGGCATTAGTAGTAACGACAATGATACTACCATACCAACATCAGCGGCAATTAAAAATTATGTTGACGGAGCAACTGTAGCCCCCGTTTTAGCTGTAGCTGCTACTACTGGTACCACCAATATAACAGTAGGTACAGATACTCTTACAATAACTGGAGGTACTGGTATAGATAGCTCTATTACCGGAAATACTGCTACATTGAGTATCTCATCTAATATGTTACAATTTGGAGCAGATACAGGTACCGCTTTTTATAGAAATTTCGGAAGTCTTTTAAATGTTATAGGTACAAGTAATGAAATAGAAACTTCAGTTTCTAGTAATCAAATACAAGTAGGGCTTCCTAATGATGTTACTATTGGTAATAACTTAATAGTATCTGGCAACTTAACAGTAAGTGGAACGCAGACAATTATTAACTCTAATACAGTTAATATTGGGGATAATATTATTGTACTTAACTCTGATGAGACAGGCACACCCTCACAGAATGCAGGTATAGAGATTGAAAGAGGTACTTCTTCAAATAGAAGTCTTCTATGGATGGAAGGTACGGACTACTGGCAATTTGATGGTTCTGCAAGCGTGTATGCTTCCAAGTTCATAGGAGATTTAGCTGGTGATGTATACGCTAGTAATGGTACTAGTAAAATTTTAGAGTCTGGTACCGACGGAACAGATGCAACTTTTACAGGTACTTCTTCAAACAGTAGTAATATTGCTACTACAGTTGATACTACTACGGACGATGTATTTTATCCTATTTTTGTAGACGGTACTACAGGATCAGAAGCTCCTATGGTAGATACTGGGTTAAATTATAATCCCGGTACCGGTACTATGTCTGCTACAAATTTCTCCGGAAATATTAGTGGTAGTGCTACAACTGCTTCTGGAGTTACAATTACAGAAAATAGTACAGAAGATGCAACTCATTATTTAACTTTTGTAAATGGAACAACCTCGACAAGAGCCGTACGCGTTGATAGTGCTCTTACTTTTAATCCTTACGATGATGAGGTTACTGCATCAGGTTCTTTCGTAGGTGCTTCTTTTGTAAAAAGTGGTGGAGCTTCTACATCTTTCTTAATGGCCGATGGAACTACTACGGACGTAAGTAGTGGCAAATATGCAATAAGTATAACTGGAGATGCCGGCACTCTTGAAGGGTCAAATAAAGCATTTTATACAAACGCAAGCAATATTAATGCAGGTACATTAGCAAATACGTATTTACCTGATTTAGTAGTTGATGATTTTGCAGATGCAGCTATTCAAGTAAGCTCTGAGTCTTTTAGTGACTCAGATACAGTACTAATGACAGCAAAAGCAATTGCTGATAAAATTGAAGACTATGGATACTCAACTACTGTAGGTACTGTAACAAGTGTTACTGCAGGAAATGGTTTAGATATTGGAGGTACTGGCACTGCTCCTTCTTTGTCAGTTGACCTAAATAATTTAACAGCCTCAGCAGTAGATGGGTCGGCAGATAGTCTTGCATTTATAAATGATACCGACAATACAAGCAAAAAAGTAAGTATTGTAAATTTTCTAGCCGATATAGCGGGAGCAGGTCTATCTCAATCGGGAGGTCAGCTTACTACAGCGGGCTCTTTAAATGTAGCTAGTTTTAATACTGCAGCGATTCAAGAGTCTACCGAATCCTTTAGTGACTCAGATACAGTATTAATGACGGCTAAAGCGATTGCTGATAAAATTGAAGACTATGGATACTCAACTACTGCAGGTACTATAACAGGTGTTACTGCGGGAACTGGTTTAACTGGGGGCGGAACCTCGGGCACTATTACAATAAACGTAGATGATTTAACAACTAATGAATTACACGCTGACAGCCTACAATTAGGCACAGAGTCCTTTGCAGATAACGATACTACACTAATGACTTCTGCTGCTATTAAAGATTTCGTTCAAGACGCGTTCAATCATAGTAATCACACAGGAGCCTCCGTAGCTCTTAATGGTGATACTTTAGAAATTACTAACCTTGCATCTACAAACTTGAGTCTTACAGATTCTGGTGATGCAAACAGTACTCATTATATTACTATGACCAGTGGAGCTACGGGATCTCAAACTGTTAAAACAGACGCAGGTTTAACATATAATGCTAGTACCAATACTCTTACTGGAGGCGAATTTGTTGGTGGAGGTTCTGGGCTTACAGGTTTAACCAGTGGTCAAATTCCTAATAATTCAGCAAATACAACAGGATCTGCAGCCAGTTTAACAAATGCTAAGAATTTTAGTATTGCTGGAGATATAACTGCTTCTACTATATCTTTTAATGGTACCGGTCACGTTGCCTTACAATCTACATTAGCAACTGTTAATAGTAATGTAGGACAACATGGTAGCACAACTACTATACCTGTAATTACTGTCGATGCAAAAGGAAGAATTACAGCAGCTTCTACAGCAAACATAGGAAACACGTGGACTATAGAAGATGGTTATCAAGGTGGCCCAACTGTGGTTAACTACTCTGTAGCGCAGGGCGAAAAATTAAAAATTACAGGGTCTAACGGCATTACCAGTATTATGACAAGTGCGGGCAGTACCAGGACCTTAGATATTGCTTTAGGCACATCAGGAGTAACCGCAAATAGTTACGGAAGTTCTACTCTTATACCTCAAATAACCGTAGATGCATACGGAAGAATCACTGCTATTACTACAAACGCTATTGATCATGCTGCCGCGGGAGCTACAGCAGGTACTACAGCAAAAGGCCTCTCGTCTTTTAACTCCTCTCATTTCAGCATCACTAGCGGTTTCGTTTCTCTAGCAGGTAATATAAGTAATACCCAGTTAAGTAACCCGAGTATTACAATAACAGACAGTGAAAGTACTCCTAACACCTCAACCGTAAATTTAGGCGAAACTATTACTTTTGCAGGGACAGCCAACGAAGTAACTGTACTAGAGAACAACAAAACAGTCACTATGGGTCTTCCCGACGATGTAACTATAACAGGCAATCTTACTGTAAACGGTACAACAACTACTATAAATACTACAAACATGGTAGTCGCAGATAGTTTAATAGAACTTTCTAACGGTACCACGGGGTCTCCCGCAAATGATGCAGGTATAGTAATAGAAAGAGGGGACTCTGATAATGCGTTCTTTGGCTGGGACGAAAGCGCAGATAAATTTACTCTAGGAACAGGTACTTTTACAGGTGCAAGTACAGGTAATCTATCGTTTACTACAGGCACTCTTGCAGCAAATATAACTGGTGATGTAACCGGTGATGTAACCGGTGATGTAACCGGTGATGTATATGCTAGTAATGGTACTAGTAAAATTTTAGAAGCCGGTACTGACGGTACAAATGCTTTATTTACAGGTGGAGCCTCTAAAGTATTACACGAAGCAGAAAATAGTGATAATGCAAACTACTATATACCCTTCTTTTCCACTCAGACAAGTACTACAGGCTCCGTCCCTAAAACAGATAGTGATTTAAAATATAATCCTTCTACAGGTAGAATTACGGCAGGCAATATACAAGGAAATCTTTTTGGTAATGTTACAGGTAACGTTACTGGTAATATTACGGGTAATGTTAGCGGTTCGATCACTGGAACTGTATCAGGAAACGCAGGTTCAGCTTCGGTTTTACAGACTCCTAGAAGTATCTATATTGGGACCGGTTATGTGTCTTTTGATGGAAGTGCAAATGTAGATTTGACAGAGGCCATGGAAGACGCTGTAGGAGCAATGTTCGCTAGTAATACTGAAAATGGTTCAACAATTACATACGATGATACAGACGGTACTTTAGATATTACAACTACCGCTCTTTATAATGGTACTAGTAAAAAATTAGAAGCCACTAGCACAGGTTTAGAAGTATTTGGACATATTTTACCAGATACTACTGAAACATACGATTTAGGTTCTCCTACAAAAAGATTTCGAAAAGGTTATTTCGACGCAGGCACAATCTACTTAGGAACACAAGAACTAACCGCGGATAGCTCAGGTATTACAGTTTCAGGAGATTTTACTGCTAATAACATCACAGGTACTCTTACAGGTAATGTTACAGGTAATGCAAGTGGTACAGCTAACTCTCTTACTACTGCTAGAAATATCACCGTAGGTTCTGGAGTTCATCACTCTTTTGATGGCTCTGCAGATATAGATTTAACAGAAGCTATACAAGATGTAGTAGGAGCAATGTTTAGCAGTAATACTGAAACAGGAATTACTGTGACCTACCAAGACTCTGACGGCACTATAGATTTAGTCGCTGGTGGCGGTAGTTCAGGAGCTACTATAGATATAGGTACTTCAGCTCCTAGCAGCCCTTCAGCAGGACAATTGTGGTGGGATTCAAGTGAATTAACTCCGTATGTGTACTACAACGATGGTAGTAGTTCTCAGTGGGTTCAATTTGTATCAAGTAGCTCTTCTGGAAATTCAGTAGTTTCTGTAAGTACTTCTGCGCCTAGTGGACCTACACCTGGCCAACTATGGTGGGATTCAAGCGATCTAACTCCTTATGTGTACTACAACGATGGTGGTAGTTCGCAGTGGGTTGAATTCGTTTCAGGCGGAGGCGGAGGAAGCAGTACTTCTTTAGTAACAGTTGGTACTTCAGCTCCTAGCAGCCCTTCAGCAGGGCAACTATGGTGGGACTCAAGTGATTTCACTCCGTATGTGTACTACAACGATGGTACCAGCTCTCAATGGGTAGAATTTTCTCCGGGAGGGCAATCTAACGCATATACAATGCCTTCAAACATAGGTACAGCGGGCCAAGTATTAAGAGTACCTGCTTCAGGAACTGTACTTGAGTGGGTAGACCCTCCAGGCACTGGAGTAGAAACAATACGACAAGATGGTACAATAAGTGTAAATACTGGAACACAACGCTGGTATGTACCTGCAAATGTAGTTATTACAAAAATAGTAGCTAGAGTAAATACAGCCCCTACTGGAGCTTCAATGAATCTTACGCTTAACAAAGTTTCCGGAGGTACGACAACAACCACAACAATGTCTATTGCAGATGGCGCTAACAAGGCAGAAAATAATTCGCCCAGTTTATCTTTGAATTATGATGATTATCTAACTGTAGATGTAACTCAAATTGGTTCAACACAGGCAGGACAAGACTTACAACTTATAATTAGTTATACATATTAGACTTACAAGGAGACTAAAAAAATGACCGCAATTAATTTTACAAATTCACCTTCTAACGGAGATACTACTACAGTAGCAGGAGTAACGTATACTTATAATTCTACCACTAGCAGGTGGGAAATTACTAGTGGTAGCGGCGGAGGTGGTAGTGCTATAGAAGTAGGAATTACCGCACCCTCTACACCTGCTGCGGGGCAGCTATGGTGGGATTCAAGCGAGTTCACTCCTTATATCTATTATACAGATACTGACAGCTCGCAGTGGGTTGAATTTTCTCCTGGAGCAGGTGGTGGAGGTGGTAGTGCTATAGAAGTAGGAACTACCGCACCATCTACACCTGCTGCAGGTCAACTGTGGTGGGACTCAAGTGATTTCACTCCTTATATATACTATACAGATAGTACTGGTTCCCAATGGGTTGAATTTTCACCTGGAGATACTGGCAGCGGAGGTGCAGCCGTAGAAGTGGGTACAGCAGCTCCTGGAAGCCCTTCAGCAGGTCAATTATGGTGGGACTCAAGTGATTTTACTCCTTATGTATACTATAACGATGGCACCAGTTCACAATGGGTTGAATTTGTAGCAACTTCTCAAACCTCAGGATCCGCAGCTACATTGACTACTGCTAGAAATATAGGCGGAGTGTCTTTTGATGGGTCCGCTGATATTATACCCAATATAGTAACGGATACCACGCCTCAGTTAGGGGGCCCTTTGGATGTTAATGGTCAGGATATTGTAACTATAAGTAATGGAGATATAGATTTAGATCCAAATGGCTCAGGTGTTGTAGTGTTTAAAGGAAATGCGACGAAAGGTTCTGGACAATTTAAGCTTAACTGCGAAAATAATTCACATGGTATAACTATAAAAGGACCTCCTCATAGTGCTGGTGCAAGTTATACTCTAACTTTGCCAGATGACGATGGTACTGCGGATCAAGTTCTAAAAACAGATGGATCAGGTGCTTTAAGTTGGGGAGATCAGGGAGGAGTAGCAACTTATGCAACTATAGCTCTTCTAGTTGCTGCTACGGGAATGACTACCTCGGACTTGGCATTTGTAACTGCAAATAATAATCTTTATCTATATACAGGTACAGGTTGGTTTAAAGTAGCTACTGTGGAAAATAACTCTCCTACTGCTATTACTGGAGTAGGGGCTACTACTAGTTTGGCGGACGACGGGACTGCTACAGTTATTACAGCAGTCTCTACAGACCCAGAAGGTTTTCCACTTACATGGTCTTATTCTGTCACTACGGGTTCTTTGACCAATGGAGGAGGGGCGACTGCTACAGTCTCTCAGGCTGATAACGTATTTACTATTACTCCTACAACTACTGAAGCATACGCGGGGTCTTTTTCTATTACTTTTAGTGCTACTGATGGAACTAATGCTGTTACCGCGATAAGTGCTTTTACATTACAATTTAATTATGATTGGGCTAATACCTCTCAGCAACAAAGAATAATAGCATCAGATGGCGCCCAAAACTGGGGTTTTGGTAATGCAGTAAGCATAGACGGTGAGACACTTGTTGTAAGTGCCTACGGCTCAACAGTCAGCTACCAAGCTAGTTCGGGTTCCGCGTATGTCTGGACTCGTTCTGGCACTACTTGGACTCAGCAACAAAAATTAACAGCAGGCGATTATGCGGCTGGCGACTGGTTCGGAACATCAATAGATATGGAAGGAGATACAATAATAGTAGGAGCACCCGAGGAAGACGCTGCAGCAGATCGTGCGGGTGCAGCATATATTTTTACTCGTTCCGGTACTACATGGTCTCAACAAGCCAAAATAACAGCATCAGATGCACAGGCTAGTGACCTATTCGGAATAGACGTAGCTATATCTGGAAATACAGTAGTAGTAGGAGCTTATTGGGAGGATACCGGAGGAAGCGCCGCGGGTGCAGCATATGTCTTTACCCGTTCCGGCACTACTTGGTCTCAACAACAAAAACTACAAGCATCAAACGCAGGGGCCAATGATCAGTTCGGAGGTGCAGTAGATATAGACGGAGATACAATAGTAGTAGGAGCCATATATGAAGATACAGGATTCACAAATACGGGTACAGCATACGTCTTTACTCGTTCTGGTACTACTTGGACTCAGCAACAAATGCTACAAGCATCAGATGCAGCGCAATATGACGAACTAGGATGGTCAGTAGCAATATCAGGAGATACAATAGCAGCAGGTGCCAGGTTTGAAGATACAGCAGACAACAATGCAGGTGCAGCATATATATTTACTCGCTCTGGCACTACATGGTCTCAGCAAGCTAAATTAACAGCATCAGATGGGTATGACACTGATTATTTTGGGATAGGTCTGGCATTAGATGGAAATACAGTAGTAGTAGCGGCCTCACATGAAGATACTACTACATCTGATTCAGGTGCAGCATATGTCTTTACCCGTTCCGGCACTACTTGGTCTCAAGATAAAAAACTAAAAGCATCTAGTCCAAAGCAGGATGGGGCTTTAGGCGGCTACAACGGCAAGGGCATAGCTCTGGAAGATGATACAATTGTTTGTGGACAGCCAGGCGGCGACAGTACCAACGGCGGTGCGGCTGATATCTTCGTAGGTCCTTCATAATAGTTTTAAAAACAAGCAAAGGAGTAAAAAATGACAGCAATTAATTTAGCAGACTCTCCCTCTAATGGGGATACGGCCACGGTAAATGGAGCTACTTATACATATAATTCTAGTAATACTAGGTGGGAAGTTACAGCAGGCGCCGGAAGTAGTTTAACAACAGAACAAGTTCAGGATATTGTAGGAGACCAGTTAACTACTAATGGTTCTCACACAGGTATTTCGTTCGCATATGATGATAGTGGAGACGCAGCTATAGACGCTACTATAGGTACTTTGAATCAAAATACTACGGGATCTGCCGCTACGTTAACTACTCCTAGAGAGATAAATGGAGTTGCATTTAACGGGTCCGCAGATATAACTATACCCGCAGGAAATACTGTATATGCAACTATGGCCCTTCTAGTAGCCGCTACGGGAATGTCTACTGGAGACATGGCATATGTAACTGCAAATAATAATCTTTATCTATATACAGGTAGTGGTTGGTTTAAAGTAGCCACTGTGGAAAATAACTCCCCTAGTGCTATTACGGGGGTAGGGTCTACTACTACCTTAGCTAGTGACGGTACTGCTACAGTTATTACAGCGGTCTCTACAGACCCAGAAGGTTTCCCACTTACATGGTCTTATGCGGTCACTACGGGTTCTTTGACCAATGGAGGAGGAGCAAGTGCCACAGTCTCTCAGGCTGATAACGTATTTACTATCACTCCTACTACTAATAGTTCTTATGCAGGGACTTTTTCTATTACTTTTAGTGCTACTGATGGAACTAATGCTGTTACCGCTGTAAGTGCTTTTACATTAGCATTTACAGTTGATTGGACTAGCACTACCCAACAAACTATATTATTAGCTCCTTCTGGAGATAGAGATGCTGATGATAATTTTGGTACCTCTTGTGCGATAGACGGAAATACTGCTATTGTAGGAGCATATGGTGAACAAGCAGCATATGTCTTTACCCGCTCTGGTACTACTTGGACTCAGCAACAAAAATTAACAGGAGATGATTCAGGAAGTTCTTGGTATGGCTGGTCCTGTCATATAGACGGAGATACTGCCGTAGTAGGAGCGTATCTTAATGATATAGGATCAGATGTACAACGAGGTGCAGCTTTTGTATATACTCGTTCTGGCACTACATGGTCTTTGCAGCAAAAACTTATTAAAAGCGGTACTACTGCTGAATATGATAGATTCGGAGAAGACGTTTATATAGATGGTGATAACATAATTGTAGGAGCTAGAGGTGTTGATAGTTATAAAGGAGCAGCTTATGTTTTTACTCGTTCAGGCACTACATGGACTCAACAGCAGGAATTACAAGCCTCCGATGCCGCCGCTAATGATTCGGGCGCGATGGCCGTTGCAATATCCGGAAACTATGCGGTTTATGGAGCCCCTTATGATGATGATACTGCTACTAATACTGGTTCCGCACATGTATGGATTAGATCAGGAACTACATGGACTCATCAGCAAAAATTAACAGCTTCTGATGCGGCTCAAAACGATAAGTTCGGACTGGAGAGTGTTGATATAGATGGAGACACAATCGTAGTAGGTGCATACAATGAAAATGGTAGTGCAGGTTCCGTATATGCTTTTACTCGCTCAGGTACTACATGGTCTCAGCAACAAAAAATAGTAGCGTCTGATTCGACGGGATATGGTTATTTTGGTTCTAAATGTAGAATAAAAGGAGATTATCTTGTTGTGGGCTCTAATAATCTAAATAGTAGTAGGGGTGCTGTATATTTCTTTACTCGCTCTGGCACCACATGGTCTCAGTCTAAAAAAATGATAGATAGTAGTTCTGCTGAGAATGATAATTTAGGGATTTGGGTAGGAATGTCAGGAAATACAGTCATCGCAGGAGCTAGAGGTGTTGATGATGGGTCTACCAACAATAGCGGAGCGGCCTACGTATTTGTAGGTGGATAAAATTATTAAAAACAAGCAAAGGAGTAAAAAATGACAGCAATTGATTTAACAAATTCACCCTCTAACGGAACTACCGCTACTGTAGATGGTCGTACGTATACTTATAACTCTACTACTAGTAGGTGGGAGCTCGCGAGCTCTAGTTCTGCCAGCAGTTTATCAACAGAGCAAGTACAAGATATTGTAGGAGCTCAATTAGTTACTAATGGCTCTCATACAGGCATTTCGTTTGCGTATGATGATAGTGGAGACGCAGCTATAGATGCTACTGTAGGAACTCTAAATCAAAATACTACAGGATCTGCGGCCACTCTAACTACTCCTAGAAATATAGGTGGAGTAGCTTTTGATGGCTCCGCTGATATTAATCTACCTGGTGTTAATGCTGCAGGAACTCAAAATACTACAGGATCTGCAACTACTCTAACTACTCCTAGAAATATAGGTGGAGTAGCTTTTGATGGCTCCGCGGATATTATACCCAATATAGTAACTGATACTACTCCTCAGTTAGGGGGTCCTTTGGATGTTAATGGTCAGGATATTGTAACTGTAAGTAATGGAGATATAGATTTAGATCCAAATGGTTCCGGTGTTGTAGCATTTAAAGGAAATGCAACCAAGGGTGCGGGTCAATTTAAGTTAAACTGTGAAAATAACTCGCATGGAATAACTATTAAGGGACCTCCACATAGTGCTAGTGCTTCTTACACTTTAACATTACCTAACAATGACGGAGATGCTAATCAAGTTTTGAAAACAGATGGTTCTGGTGTATTAAGTTGGACTACGCCTGCAGCTGCAGGAGCCAGTTCGATTGACGATCTGTCAGATGCCGTGTATAACTCTACGGCACTTAGTCTTTTTCTTGGAGCAAATGCGGGCGCGGCCGTCACAAATAGTGCCAATGCAAACGTTGCAGTAGGCGTGAATGCAGGAGATAGTATTACATCTGCTAATATGAATGTACTGTTAGGTTATAACGCAGGTAATGCAATAACTACAGGCTCTAAGAACATTGTAATCGGAGGACAGGCATATAATACTACTAGTTCTAACGGCAGCCATAATATACTTATAGGCTATAATGCTGAAGCAACCAGTACTTCAACAAATAATGAGATGACAATAGGTACTGCGTCAGGGGATGGCTTAATAAATAATGTAAGAATTCCTGGCGTCGATTTTACTATGAATACCACTGCTTTACATTATGGGGCAGAAATTAGAGCAGACGGAGACGTAGTAGCTTACTATTCTTCAGATGAGAGACTGAAAGAAAATGTGCAAATAATTTCTAATGCTGTTAGTAAAGTACAACAGATTCGTGGAGTAACTTTTGATTGGAAGGATGAATACTTAAAATCTCAAGGTGGAGAAGACGATTATTTTCATAGAAAGCATGATAGTGGTGTAATTGCACAGGACGTTGAAAAAGTACTACCTGAGTTAGTTGCAGAGCGAAAAGATGGTACAAAAGCAGTAAGATATGAAAAATTGGTCGCTGTATTAATAGAGGCCGTAAAAGAACTTAAACAAGAAATAGAAAACCTAAAAGGAGAAAAATAATGGCTTTGATATCTTCTGGTCAGCTAAAATTTAGTGAAATACAAACCGAATTTGGCGGAGAAAATCCTATAGCCTTTTCGGAATACTATGGAGGAGGTACTATTCTTGGTCTGTCTGCAGGAAACAGTGGTAGAGTCATTACTAATATTCCTTTAACGGGTAAAATAAAAATGTCTAACTTCCATGGGTCGGCAAAAGGAACTGCATCTAGTTCCTCCGCGGATGTAACTATTAGTATCACTGCAGCAGGTAGCACGACGACTACTCACGGCTATAGGAATGATGGAACAACTCTTGGAAGTATCGCCAGTGGTAGTGCCACTGCATATGATGGAGCAACTATAAAAGCATTGAGAGCAGTGATGAACGTGGACTTAAAACTTAATACCGTAATATCAAGAGGTTTTGTAGTAGTGCTTTCAGGAACTAGAGCCCAAGATTTTTTTACTTCTATAGATGTAGGAAGCCAGAACCTTACCTCCTCGTTCGGAGTAGGAGGAGGTACGCACACTCAAAGCGGAGGAAATACTACATGGAGTTGGACTCCTTATATTCCCTATAATACAGGTTTAGCGGCCTGGGTAAGCTCTTCAAACGATAAGGACGTGGATTTTAATGAATAATTATACTATAGATATTATAGACAAAGTTCGTAATGATGATTTTAATATTGTATGGGAAGGGTGTAAAGAAGATGCTATGTCCGAAAGTGTTTTTTCTTGGAGTGAATTTAATGCAACCACGGAGGAAGAAAAAAAAGAAACAGCACTAACTCTTTTTCGCTCCTTTGCTTCAGATCCCGAAAGAACGGTTCTTAGAGTAGGAGAGGGCGCTAGATGTTTAGCCTTGTGTGCAGGTACTATTCAAGGAACAAATTTTGAATGGAGTATGTGGCTAGCCGGTTCAGATGCACAAAATAGCAAGGCTTGGATCTATGCGGACGAGTTTCAGCTAATAAGAGCGTTGAATAGACAAACTATGGGAACAACTACGGATACTTTTAATATGCTAAAGGGAGATACTGTAGCGAGGAGAAATGTTCAAGGTCTAATTAATGCGAACAAGTTTTCACTTGTAGAAGAAACTACTAAATCTGATAACGTAATTAGCATAAAAGTAACATTTTAAAAAATAAAAATAGTAATTACTTTATTAAAAACAAGCAAAGGAGTAAAAAATGACAGCAATTAATTTAACAAATTCACCCTCTAATGGAGACACTGCTACTGTAGGAAGTCTTACATATACTTATAACTCCACTACTAGTAGGTGGGAACTTGGCAGTCCCAGCGGTAGTGGGGCGCTATCTAATGAACAAGTGCAGGACTTAGCAGGAGCTCAATTAGCTACTAATGGTTCTCACACAGGTATTTCGTTCGCGTATGATGACAGCGGAGACGGAGCTATAGATGCTACTGTAGGAACTCTAAATCAAAATACTACAGGATCTGCAGCTACTCTAACTACTCCTAGAAATATAGGTGGAGTTGCATTTAACGGGTCCGCGGATATTAATCTACCTGGTGTTAATGCTGCAGGAACTCAAAATACCACGGGATCTGCCGTTACATTAACGACTCCTAGAGAGATAAATGGAGTTGCATTTAATGGATCTGCAGATATTACGGTACCTGCAGGCGGAGTAACAGTCTATGCAACTATGGCACTTTTAGTAGCTGTTACTGGTATGTCTGCAGGAAATATGGCGTTTGTAACTGCGAACAATAATTTGTATATGTATACAGGCAGTGGTTGGTTTAAAGTAGCTACTGTGGAAAATAATTCTCCTAGTGCTATTACTGGAGTTGCTTCTGCTACTACCTTAGCTAGTGATGGTACTGCTACAGTTATTACAGCGGTCTCTACAGACCCAGAAGGTTTCCCACTTACATGGTCTTATGCAGTCACTACGGGCTCTTTGACGAATGGAGGAGGAGCGACTGCTACAGTCTCTCAGGCTGATAACGTATTTACTATCACTCCTACAACTACTGAAGCATATGCGGGAACTTTTTCTATTACTTTTAGTGCTACTGATGGAACTAATGCTGTTACCGCTGCGAGTGCTTTTACATTAGCATTTGCATATGATTGGACTACTGCTGCTCAACAACAAAAATTAACAGGATCGACCACAACTGGTGATAGTTATGGGTACAACGTACATATAGACGGAGATACAGCTATTGTAGGTGCCCGATTTGAAAACACTGCACAGGGTGCAGCATACATTTATACTCGTTCTGGCACTACATGGTCTCAGCAACAAAAGTTAACAGCATCAGATGCACAAAATAGTGATCGATTTGGATGCGACGTAGAAATAGACGGAGATACAGTAGTAATAGGATCCATGCTTGATGACACGCAGAGAGGTGCAGCATATGTCTTTACTCGATCTGGTACTACATGGTCTCAGCAACAAAAGTTAGTAGCATCAACTCGAACTGACTACGATCAGTTTGGTGAAGCTGTAGCTATAAACGGAGATACAATTGTTGTAGGTGCCCTTTTTGAGGATAGTGGAGGAAGCAATTCTGGTACAGCCTATGTCTTTACTCGATCTGGTACTACATGGTCTCAACAACAAAAGCTAGTAGCATCAGATGCAGCAGCTAATGATCAGTTTGGAAGCAACGTAGCTATAGCCGGGGATACAATTGTTGTAGGAGCTCTTTATGAAGACGCTGGAGGAAGCAATGCGGGTGCAGCATATGTCTTTACTCGATCTGGTACTACATGGTCTCAGCAACAAAAGCTAGTAGCATCAGATGCAGCGGCTGATGACCGGTTTGGAAGCTCATCAAGCATAGATGGAGATACAATCGTTGTGGGTGCAGTTAATGAAAATAGTCAGGCGGGTTCAGCATATGTCTTTACTCGATCTGGTACTACATGGTCTCAGCAACAAAAAATAGTAGCGTCTGATGCAGGAGCCCATGACTGGTTCGGAATAGACGTTGATATAGAAGAGGATACAGTTGTTGTAGGAGCCTACGGTGACGATTCTGGAACTACTCAAAATGGTGAAGGTGCAGCATATATCTTTACTCGTTCTGGCACTACATGGACTCAGGATAAAAAAATAGTATCATCAACTAGATCAACCAATGCTTATTTTGGGTACCATGTAGCTCTGCAAGATAATTCAATTATTGTAGGAGCCTGGGGTGAAACTAGCCAGACTGGTGCAGCATATGTCTTTACCGTATGATAATAATTTTAAAAGAAGCAAAGGAGTAAAAAATGACAGCAATTGATTTAACAAATTCAAATACTGCTACTGTAGATGGTCGTACGTATACTTATAATTCTACTACTAGCAGGTGGGAGATTACCACGGGTAATAGTGCCGGCTTAACAACAGAGCAAGTACAAGATGTCATAGCTGCTCAATTAGCTACTAATGGTTCTCACACAGGTATTTCGTTCGCGTATGATGACAGCGGAGATGGAGCCATAGATGCTACTATAGGTACTCTAAATCAAAACACTACAGGAACCGCTGCTACATTAACTACTCCTAGAAGCATAGGAGGACCTTCATTTGATGGCTCCGCGGATATTAATCTACCTGGTGTCAATACTACAGGAAATCAAAATACTAGTGGTACTGCTGCTACATTAGCTACTCCTAGGGAGATAAATGGAGTTGCCTTTGATGGGTCTGCAGATATTACCATACAGGGAGGTGATCCTACAATTTATGCAACGATGGCTCTTCTAGTAGCTGCTACGGGAATGTCTGCTGGTGATATGGCGTTTGTAAGTGCAAATAATAATCTTTATCTATATACAGGTACGGGTTGGTTTAAAGTAGCTACTGTGGAAAATAACTCTCCTAGTGCTATTACAGGAGTTGCTGCTGCTACTACTTTGGCTGATGACGGGACTGCTACAGTTATTACAGCGGTCTCTACAGACCCAGAAGGTTTTCCACTTACATGGTCTTATGCAGTCACTACAGGCTCTTTGACCAATGGAGGAGGGGCGACTGCTACAGTCTCTCAGGCTGATAACGTATTTACTATTACTCCTACAACTACCGAAGCATACGCGGGTACGTTCTCTATTACTTTTAGTGCTACAGACGGTGTTAATGGTGCTGTTACTGCTGCGAGCGCTTTTACATTAGTATTTACAGTTGATTGGTCTTCTATAAGTCAACAACAAAAAATTATTGGTGGCGGTGCTACTGCGGTGGCTATTGACGGTAATACAGCCGCATTCTCAGATTGGAGTAATTCACAAGTCAAAATTTATACTCGCTCTGGTACTACATGGTCTCTAGAGGATACAGTGACAGTAACAGGTGGAAACAGTCAATACATAGGTGATAATGATAATATTAGAATATCAGGAGATACTATTGTTGCAGGTGCTTCTCGTTATGACACTAGTAACCCCTACTCCAGTAATGAGGGTTGCGCTTATGTTTTTACTCGCTCTGGTACTACATGGTCTCAGCAAGCGTTATTAACAGCGTCAGATGCAGGGCCTAGTGATTATTTTGGAACTTCGGTAGATATAGATGGTGATAGTATTATAGTAGGGGCTCCGGAGTGGGATCAAGGAAGTAACTATAATGTTGGCTCTGTATATATCTTTACTCGCTCTGGTACTACATGGTCTCAGCAGCAAAGGATTAATCCTACTTCACAGTACGGCGATGAAGCCGGTTCGGGGGTAGGGATATCAGGGGATACAATTGTTATAGGGGGCGATGAAGCGGGGGCCAGTCAATACGCAAATACTGGTAGAGCCTGGGTATATGTTCGTTCAGGAACCTCCTGGTCCTTTCAATCTACTTTAATACCTTCAGATGTGAGTACTACTCCGAACAACGCAACCAAGTTTGGTAAGTCTGTTGCTATTGATGAGGATACAATTGTGGTGGGCGCATGGGAAAATGATACAGTTTATGTTTTTACCCGTTCCGGAACCACATGGACTGAAGAACAAAAAATTAAGCCAGGGTACGGTTCTGGAGAAGATTTTGGATGGTCAGTAGCTATAGATGGAGACGATATAATTATAGGTGTAAGAGAGTATGATACTTCCGGATTTGTTCATGATGGCGGCGCAAATATATACCAAAGATCTGGAACCACATGGTCAAGTGAAAGCTTTCTTACGTCATCAGATAAACAAAATAGTGGAAAATTTGGGTACTCTGTAGCTATTTCCGGAAGTACAGTAATTGTAGCAGCTTCTGGTGAAGGCGATTCATATATTTGGGCTGCTTAAATAAAAAGACCCCCGAAAAAGGGGGGTCTTTTACAGCTTACTCTTCTTCTACAGGCTCAAATTCAGGTTCTTCAGGCTTTTCAAAGTCCTCTACCAACATATTGACAAATGCTTCTTTTGCAACTTTAATTTGATGTAATTTAGCATTGTGTTGTTTTTCTTGGCTTTCTAAATCTTGAATCTGTGCAACGTAGTACTTTTGCGTAGCATTAAGTTCTGCTATAGGTTTTTGTACTCCGTTTATAGAAACTGAAGGTTCTTCCTGTTCAGTAGTATTTTCTGTCGTCATTATAATGTCCTTGTATTATACAATTTCACATGCTCCACCCACGCAGGCAAGCTCTTGTGATCCGGTTGTGTTGTCTTCTTTTTCGAATTGAGATAGCTCTTCCCAATCCACGTTTTGTGGCATAGCCGCCACTAGGCTTTCATATTGACTTTCATCAATATCTTCATAAGGGGCTTGTTGATATACGTGGTCACTAGTCGGTAATAGACTAATGCCTGAACATAAATCAAAGTTATCCCATATCCATTGTGCTACCTTAAAATACTCACTATCAGTGTAGTATACGGTTACACTCGGCTTGTGTTCACACCAATGATTTTGGTATGTTTTCCACAAAGCTAGCTGTTCCATAGCTCCCACTTCTTTCACACAAGTACTAGACTCGGGTGCCTTTACTGGAAAACTAAATACCACAGAAGAGGGCGACATAACGTCTTGCTCTACTGGGAATCCTGCTTGTTCCATATAGACTGCAAGTGGATCTTTTTTGTCTGAACGTACTCTGCGAATGTAATGCTTAGAAAAGCGAGGGTGAATGCCGGAAGCAGAGTCAACAAGCTGAGAAACAGTCCCACTAGGCTTAACACAAGTAATAGCTGCAGAAGCATTAACCCCAAGTTTTTCAGCCCACTCTTTATTAGTTTGAATACTAACATTTCGCATCTCCTCTAACCATGCTGCAAGTTCGGGATTGTTAGCATCTCCCAGAACTGCATGATCCATAATACCTGTTAAACTTACGCCTAACAGAGCCTCTTCTTCAGTATTGCGCTTCCAACGCACCCGCAGATACCTAAAATCAGTAAGAGTAGACTGTAGAGTACCAATAATGGTAGCTTTACGAACTTTCTCTTTTAAAGTTTCAAGCGTATCATCTGCACGCACAACTACTTCTGATAGATTACAAAACTCATTACTTCGTAGAATAATCTCGGAACAAGGGTTTGTACCAAAATCATGTTCTGCGTCTCTACGACCATTTCGTCCTGCAATCTTTTGTGCCGCTACACGACTGAACAGTCCACGTTCTCCAGATTTAGACTCATATAGATTCTTCATCTCAGTTAAAAACGCTTCAAAGTCAGGCTTCTCTGTATATGCTACAGAATTATTAGCCAGTCGTCTTTGGCCTTGGTCTACCCACCACTGACCTGATTTAGCTTTTGACATACGCTGGTCTGAAAGATTAGAAAGACTAATCAATGCAGAACGACGTACGCCGCCTACTACTACGATGTCTGCTATTTTACAGCACACATCATGGCATTCGATGCTAGTTAACTTACGTCCAGCTGCTTTTTGGAATACTCCAACACAAAACTGGAAAAGATCCTGTAGTGGTTCAGGACCGCTTGCTCTACCGCCGAAAGTTTTAAGTCTAGCGCCTGCTGGTCTTACTCGGCTCATGTCCCATTGAGGTAATTTACCTGCATATAGCATAGCAATTAACTCGCGGAAAGCACTTGCCCAACCAAGTTTACTATCGCTTACTACAATAGTAGAACTTGTTTTGTGGAAGGTTTCAGCCACTTCTGGTAGTTTAGCGATAAAATTTCGTTCTACACTAAAGCCTACTCCCGTTCCACACATCAATACATACATAAGCTCGTCAAAAGCTCTAGGATGATCGATATGTAAGTAACTACAATTAAAGCCTGCTACGTTATCACGCTTTAGTGCTTCTCCTGCTGTCATCATACATCTCATAGAGGGCATAACTTCTAATGCATAAATAGCATCATAAATTTCTTGCCCACTTTCATTGTCAAGTTGTTCTCTTTCTTTAAAGAAATTAACATAACGATTTACTGTCTCGTCCCAGGTCTCTCTACGCCCTTCGCTTTCTAGCCATCTGGCATAACGACTTTTATGAATAAAACTTTGGTATTGATCCATCAGACCATTCTCTCCTTTATTTCGGATATATTATCCTTTCCTATTGCATCATCGCAATATGTTATTAAGTCCATCAATTCGTAGTTTTTTAATAAAACTTCCGCATTTGCATTAAGTTCTTGTATATACTTATAATTTCCTGCTATAGGTACATTATCGTATATTGTCATTGCATCGCCGTAATCTCTTATAAGCTGTTCTGCTCTCTTCGGGCCAATACCATTAATACCTGGAACATTATCGCCTTTATCTCCTGTAAGACACTTGAAAGAAATATATTCTTCAGGTGTTACATTATAATGTTCACTCCAGTTATCTATTGTTACTTCTTTACGAGTAACATAAGAAAATCTACTTACACCCTCTTGAATTAATAAGTCCCAGTCTCGGTCACTGGAAACCAGCCATATATTATTTAATTTATATAGCTCTTTTTGTTTTACTAGGTGGGCAGCAAGATCATCTGCCTCTACACCTTGAAAACGAAATACTTTGTATTCTTCAGAGAGTAGTTCTAATGTTTCTTCGTACTCTTCAAAGAAATCTGCAAAGGCTTGTTTCTCTTCTTCAGTTTGTTCAGCATATTTATCTTTTCGATTTTGTTTGTACTCTGGAGATATATTCTTTCTATAACTCGAAGAGCCCCAATCTGCGGTAATAAGTACAGTACCACAATGATAAGAATTTGCTAAAGATTTTACTGTTTCTACATACTGTTCTCGAAAATCTGTTCTTCCTTGATGTTTCCATCGAAAAGCTAAATTTAATGCGTCTACTATGAGTACTCCGTCTAGGTTACGTTCATTGAATTTAAAAGCCATAGACATGCTCCACGTAATTTTTTAACCCTTTTACAAAATTACGTAACTCTAACTCATTTGTACCTATTGCAGAATTACATTGTTTACAAAGTATGCCTCTCACTTCCTCTGTATCATGGTCATGGTCTACATGACCCCCATTTTTGCCCATAAACATGTCTAAAGGTATTTTACAAATGTGACATTTTTTATCTTGAGCCTCCCATATGGCTAGTACTTCTTTACGATTTAATCCGTACCTATAAAGATTGTTATCACAAACCCTGCAAAGTTTTAGACTTTTAAAGGAAGTTATCCCGTCATTTTCAATTCCGCAGTGCTTACATATATTATTCACTTTAAAAACTCCACGTCTTCTTGTTTTAACCACTCCTCTGCTAGCATGACGTAACAATCTAGCCATTCTATTCTCATGAAATGATTCGTATTTATAGGTAATATACTACTTACAACAAATACTGCTGATCTATTGTATTTAAAAAACAAAAGAGCTTCTTGATCTCCTCCAGCAGCTTGTTGTAGTACTTTTACCCACCATTTTATTAAATTATTAGTTTTAGGTGCTGTAAATATTTTGTCAGAAAGAGGAGAGTTTTCGTAATTTTTTACTTCTATACAAAACCTATTTTTCTCATGAGGGACATACAAGTCCCCCTTTAAGTACTCCAAGGCTCCTGAATTAGGAACCCTTTCAAATTGAAGTCCTGTAAAATCTCTTAACATATCTCTAACTAAATACTCACCTCTTGCACCTTTTGCTCTAGAATCTACCATTATTGCTCCAAACCACTCACATTTCCTTGCTTAACTACTTCTATTTTTTCTAGCAAAGGGTGTGTCCATCCATGGGAAACTACATAGGTATTTAAGTCTTCTCCTAATAATACTTCTACTAGTTTTTCCCTTCCACTGTCGTCAAGAACATTGATTACTTCGTCTAAAAATAATATATTTATTCTTGATTTTGAAATACTACTCATTAATCTGCGAATCGCAATAAGAGTAGCGGTGTTTACTCTTGCCAACTCTCCAGAGGAAAGGGCTAGAATATCAACTATGTTTTCATTATCAGTAATTTGTATATTTAATTTATCATTAGACACTACAAACTCTAAAGTAAAACGACCATCAGACAATTCGGCTAAGTACTCATTGGCTAACTCTTCAAGTTCTCCAACTAAGTTTTCAATCTTATATGCAAGCAAGCCATTGGTACTAAAAGCTTTCTTCAATACATCTAACTCAGATTCTATTTTTTGAATTTCTGCAAGTTTGTCGTCATAGTCTTCCTGCTGTTTAACAAACTCTGCTGTTTGCTCTTGTATTACTTGAATACGAGTGTTTAGCTTTGTTCGTCTTTCGTTTTCCGCCGCACTACGAGCCAATTCTGCCTTTGCTTTTTGCACTCGTTCACGAATATTGTATAGTTTAGTTTCAAGCTGTTCTTTATCCAAAATATCTGTAGGTAAAGTTCTGTCCACTGATCGTAACAACTCTTCGAAATCTCTGCGGGTTTTATCGATATAATCAATTTTTTTATTTTGTTCTTTAATTTCTGTAATTCGAAGCTTAATTCCATCCATTTTCTCCTGTGCGGATAAAAGTTTAGATCTCTCGCCTGCAATCATAGCCTTCTCTGCCGAAACATCGATAGGTTGCTTACAAGTAGGGCATACTTCTTTCAATTGTTCTAATTTTTTCAGAGTCCGTTGAGCACCCGCTGCGGTCCCCTGTAAAGACCCCATCTCCTCTTGTAAAGAATCATAGGACTCATATTGAGTTTCTTCGTTTTCAAAAAATATTGAAGTATCTATTTGATCAAGTAGTTTCTTATACTGATTATTCGTATTTATTTTTTTATTTTTTTCCGAAATATTTTCAATTTCTACTGTGAGAGAACTCAAAACCTTTTCATCATCAGATGTGTCAATTTGTAAATCTAACATAGGTAGTATAGATGTATCACTTAATTTATTATCTTTTAACCATTTTTCTACCGTCGCTAAGTTTCCTGTAACTATAGCAGCTTTGTTAGATGCGTCTTTTGATGCATTTTTAAATACTTCAAATAAATTTACATAAGCGTCCAAGTGTAATAGGTCTATTAAAAACTTTTTCCTATTAGTATCTGTGGCAGTTAAAAACTGCAAACTAGCATTTGTATTTTGATATACTAGCTGTGAGAATGTTTTAAAATCAATACCTAATATTTCTTGTAAAGACTTATATGTATTTGTAGCAGTATGACTAGAGATATCTTCTCCGTTTTTTTCAAGCACTACTTTAATATTAGTCTTTCTATCAACTATTACGTTATAATCGTTTCCATCCTTTTCAAAATTTAAAGAGATATTATATCCTTTGTTTATGTACCTATTAGGTATATCTGCTTTTTTAATACCCTTTGAATTTTTATTGTAAAGAACTTCTTCGATAATTAATGGTATGGAAGACTTTCCCATACCATTTGTACCAATTATTTGAGTTACTGTATTGTCGTCTAAATCCAACTCGTTATTGGGGCCATAACTAAAACAGTTACTCCATTTGAGCTTTTTTAGCGTAATCATTGTATGTCCCTATTATATTACTAATTTGTGAATCTGGTATTTCAAGAATGAATCTTAAATACTCTATAAGCTCTTCTTCTAAAGTCATATCTTTATCTATAATAAGGGTGGCTTCAGAGTTTCTTTTTACTACTTTTTTATCCAATAGTTCAGAGTTTTTTACACCCGCTAGCTCTTGTATATCCCCTTCAATTTCATATATGGTATGGTGATAATCTGTGGGCACCATATCATTACTATTTGTAACCGTTTTTCGTATTAATTGCGGTAATTCAAAAGGCTCCCACATCCATTCCCAGTTTTCAGGGTTAATAAGAATGTATCCTGTTGTCACCTCATTTCTGTGAAAAGAAGTAGTCATAGGACTTCCGGGGTATACAATATTCTTTTGTGTATTACTATGGGCATGAAGATCTCCTGCAAAAACTACAGGAAAATCTTCAAACCTATCTAACTCCACTTCTGGCTTAACATGAGGAGGTATCTCCCCCCGTACATGTGTAAATAAAGGCTTAGAAGTGTCAAACTTTTCAATACTATCTTTTCTATGCAAATCTGCATAAGGAAGAACTCCAAAACCTAAATTACTATCAACATACGATATATCTACTATATGTACTAAAGGGTTTATATCTCTAGTTACCTGTTTTAATTGAGTAAAAAATGTTTTATTCTTCTTTGTAGCTTCATGGTTTCCGTCATAAATAAGAGTTGAAATTTTTACATTTCTAATAAAGGAAAAATAAAGTTCTAACTCCTCCATGTTTGGAAGACGATCAAAAAGATCGCCTCCTATAATATGCATGCTACACTGTTTTTCAATAGAGTGGATCTGATTAAAAAACTTTGTGTACCTATTTAAAGCCCAGTCAACTGGGACATTTTTTTGTCCCAGTTTTATATGCCAGTCTGCGGTGAATAAGATCATGATACTTTGAATTCTTCTTCAATACTCTCATCCATAGCATCTTCGCTATTAGCATTATGAATTTTATCGAGCAATTCTTTTTGAGCGTCCGGAGTAGGTCGAGACATAACGTCGTCCATAGACTTCAGCTCAGCAATAGCTGTCAATTCAGCTTCGCTAAGTGCTCGAGGCTTACACTTGAGTGCTTGCAGTTGATACTCTACATTATAAGGAAGAGGTCCGGTCTTTACTCGCTTAAAACAAATGTCCCAGCCAGTTTCAGGATCAGTAGGATCGCCCAAGTCTTCAGCAGCAGTAATAATCTGCTCCCACAACTTCTTTTTAAGGTTTACTACTTTGATCTCTCCGTTATCAATGCACTGAGTAGCGTAACTCCAACCACACTTAAGGTCGGGGTAAAAGTCACGAACCCAGTCTTTCTCTAAGTTATTAAAAGACTCAGTGTTTCTATCAAAAGATAGACACTCAAGAGGAATGTTTTTATCGTTCTCTCCCTTAATCCAGTAAACATAGCGAGCAAGAATGTCACCAACGATACGCATTTTGTTATCGCCGTCTTTATACTGAAAAGATGAGATTGATGATTTTTGGGCAGAGCCCTTTGATTTGTTAAATGATAATGCCATTAATGTATCTCCATTTTAGGGACTTCTTCGTATAAAAAATGAACTCTGTCATCTTCTATCATAAGTAGCCTATTATTGTTTATAATTGTTTCCGGCTCTAGGCCTGGTACTAATATCAGATCTAGAGCCGTATCTTGTGTGTTAATAAAATCTATAGCCGATCGAAAAGAGCACAGCGAAACATACTGAGCTATTTCTCGATGGTTGTACTTATAAGAGTGGTATAGAAGTATATCGGGGTGCAGCATGAAGCCAACCCCTGAAAAGTCTTTATGTGAATATTTATAAATAGGATCATTACGATTTTTGGGTACTTGTTTTTCAACAAGCATCCTAAATATTCGTACTATCTCGCGCACATTTCCATGCGACGCATTATAAATTTTCATCCAATCAAATAAGAACATATATTATACCTAAGTTTAACCTTGTTGTCAAGAACTATTTTTTTATAGCTGTTTGATTTGATATCCCTGTTTCATGTAGTGTCCCATACGTGTAGAAGCTTGTCTTCTTGCAGTATTACCCTTGAGATGTATATCAATAATCACCGGGTCTTTTTTATTTTCTTCTTTTCGTATGACACGCCCAATCAACTGGGTTAATAATGGTTCATTATTAATAGGTGTCCCTAAAATGAGGCAACTTAAGCTATTTAAGGATATGCCCTCTGAAAAAATAGCTTGAGTACCAAAAAGGATCTTCTTTTTGCCACTTGTTATAAGAGACATACGTTCTTCTCTTTCCTCATGCGATAGTTCACCCGTAACACTAGTCGCTATGTCTCCCGCTAATTCGGCACAGGCTTTCATAAAGTGAACTCGATCGCTCACAACCAACACTTTATGCCCTTTTGCGGCGTAGGCCGCAGCAAGCATAGCAACTGTGTGTCGATATTCTTCATTATTAGTAAGAGCATTAACTCTGTTAGCCCAAGGAGTTTTAGCCCCGTCCATAAAACGAACCTCGCTACTCAATACATGAATAGTAGGAGGCATAAAGTTTTCTTTAGGTGGTTTGAAGATTTTACTTCCAAAATAGTCTCGGAACACCACATGTTTACCGTCTTTTCTTTCTATAGTACCAGATAAGCCTAGCTTATATCTAGCATGATTACTATCAATTATCTTAGAAAACGTAGGGGAGGAGACATGATGCATTTCATCCAAAATGATTGTTCCAAAACTCTTCTGTACTTTATCAATGTTTCGGTATAAAGTTTGAGTATTCCCGATCACAATAGAAGGCTCAAGATCAAATTGACCACTGCCTACTATGCCCGGTTTAAATCCATAGACTTTTTCTACCTCTTTTGCCCACTGATTTCTTAGAGGTACAGTATGAGTAACAACAAGTGTTTTCTGCCCTAGTTTACCTGCAATAGCTAAACCTGTAAAAGTCTTTCCCCAACTTACCCATGCGTTAATTATAGCATTGTCTTCGATTTGCTCAAAAACACTTTGCTGACTCTCTCGCAAAGGGAACTTAAAGTCGGGAAAGCTTTCAGGCATTATTAATCTTTTGTCGACTATCTCGTAGTCATCTGGGATTAAGTCCACTCTTCCCACAGGTATACTTACTAGATCCGCTCTAATACGCGTCATAGTTTTTATAATCTGAGGAGGATCCTTAGGGTTATATGTAGGTATAGAATAAGTAAGTTCTTTGTTAAGAACCTCTTTATATTCCTGCGTTACCTCTAAATAAATCCTATTACTTATTACTGCTTTCATAGTTGTAAGCGACTTTTTGTTATAATATATTGTTTAACTAAATCGGAACGTACAATATCTTCTACTTCGAATTCTATAAATGTAAACATATGCATATGCTCAAGAACTCTAAAGAAGTCTTTTATTCCATTCCCTCTTAGGTCTGCCTGTCTAAAGTCTCCGCAAAAAATCACTCTACAATTTTCACCCATACGGGTAATAATTGAGTCTAGTTCATGGAATGACATATTCTGACACTCATCAATTAAAATTACTGCATTTCTGAGGGTTATTCCTCGTATAAATGAAGTAGTCATAAACTCTACTATGTTTTTCTGTTTAAGTACGTCATATGCATCCCCTCTTTGAAATAAATCTATAGTTACAGCTTTATAAGGTTCTTCATATACTGAGGACTTTTCTTTCTCCGTACCTGGAAGAAAACCAATGTCCCTTGTGGGTACTGCACTTCGAATAATTACTAGCTTTTGGAAATCTCCTTTTGCCATATCATCAAATGCTAGGTAAGATGATATGAATGTTTTTCCTGTTCCTGCAAGTCCATGCAGTACTAAGTGGTTTGTTGTCTCAAATGCTTTAAGTTGATTACGTGTTAAAGGTTCTATCTCTCGCAGTTCAAAATTTACTCCTGCAAGAGTTCTTCTCTTTTTAGCCATAGTTATACTTTTCTTATAGTGTCTTTGAGTTTCATTTCTGAATACTCGTACAACATCCAAGGGATACCCCTACGATGCAAAATTCCCGCCCATTGAAGATCATTCATAGGAGGGCGGGGTATCTTAAAAGGGAGATTAAGCCCTTTCACCCATAAAACAGAAGCTCTTTCTTTCTGTTCTATTTTACGAATTTTATAATATTTTAAGGAAAAATTTTCTGTTTTTTCATAAATAAAAGGTTCTCCTTTACTATCTACAAAAGTTTTTTTCTTTTGTTTAATAATACCTAGAAGACCTCCTAAAGAAAATTTTAAAGGATATAAATCCCTGAAAGGAGTTTGCAGCCTTCTTCTTCCTAAGGTGTCTCCTGACATATTTTTATCATCCAATAATCTATTTTCAACAAACAGTAAGCCGTCTTCTTCGTGCCAATTCGAAGAGTCTAGTATATATACAGGAAAAGTTATCTTATTAATTTTTTTATATGTAATTACCATACATCTTCTCGAATTTACCGCCAGAGTAATCTTCGTGGACAATCTCAAAGTCACAACCAACAGGAGTACCTGGAATAGATACGCCTCTATCCATTTGCACATAGGATGCGAGTTTTTTCATATACTCATCTACTTCTTCATTAGGCACTTCAGCCAAAATTGAGTCATGTACTAATGCGAATATACGTGCCTTCTTATTGTTAGCTTTAATCCAAGCATTCATGTCTATAGCGCCTAATAAATTGATATCAGAAGCAGCAGACTGCACTAAAAAATTAAGACCGGACCTAACACTACCAGCTGCAATACTTCTATCTGTTGATGCAACATTTGGTAGCCTTCTTTTTCTACCGAAGTAGCTGTAAATAAATCCATTCTGCTGGATGTATTTTTGGTTATCTTCAATCCACTCTTTTAACTTGTGGAATTCTCTAAAGTAATCGTCAATAACCTCTTGTGCTTCTTGTTTGCTAAAATAAGTTCCTGAGTCTTTTGTGACTTGTTCGCTAATCTTATTCGCGCCAGCTCCGTACATAATGCCAAAGGTTACAGCTTTTGCCGCCTGTCTTTGCATACTGTATAGTTCCGCTACTTCTTCAACTCCACAAGGTAGTTTAAATACTTTGTGTGCAATTGCAGAGTGAAAATTACCTCCAGAACGAAATACGTCCATGAGTGCTTTGTCTTTTGCAAGTACTGCTGCAACATATACTTCGGCAGTTGTCAAGTCCATTGCAACAATTTTATGTCCTGGCACTGCTTTAATACAACCTTTTACAATAGGGTTATCCCTAGGAAGTTGTTGCATATTGAGTTTACCAGAAGAGCTAAGCCTGCCGCTAGTAGTACTGTGGAGGTTGAAACCTGTACGCAATCTACTATCGCGATCCAACTGCGGTAAGATCTTGTCCAGATAAGTATTTTTAATCTTGGACTTCTGTCTGATTTGGAGAATAAGTTCTGGGATATGCGATTGTTTTGTAAGTTCTCCAAGAACTTCCGCGTCTGTGCTATGTGCACCAGTGCCAGTTTTTTTACCAGTTGGATTGAGGCCAACGAAGTCAAACAACAAACTACGAAGTTGCACAGTAGAATTAGGATTAAAGTCTTTTCCATTTATTTCTTCAAATTTACGAATGGCAGGGTCTTTATACATCTCCGCTACGGCTTCATCTATCTGCTCTTGCATGAGAGATTGAGACTTCACTAAACGCAGTTTGTCGAAAGGTACACCATTGTCTTGAACGTCGGTTAAAAACCTACATCCGGGAATTAATATGTTATCGTATACCTTAGCTAAACGTTTGTTCTGCTTAATCTTTACAAATTTCTCGTAAAGAAGAAACGTACACACAGCGTCCATGCCCGCATATAACTTCATAATGTCAAAGGGAATATCCCCCCAGTTAAAATCACCTTTAAGAATACCATGCTGTTTACGATAGTTATCTATCCAATCGTACATAGGTTTCTCATAGTCTCCGTACTTTGTGTACTTCATAGATAACTGCTTTAGACCATGAGTACCGGGGTTCTCATCAATCAAATAGTGCAGTAACATAGTATCTTCAAACTTTGGAAACTTAAAGTTGAAATGATACTCAAAGAATGCCATATCAAACTTAGCGTTATGAAAGATCACTGT
>Ga0222717_10000174_pt1 | contig 55880 bp, 35 predicted proteins | sample C33_18DmetaG_FD_165053 | JGI IMG/M metagenome (GOLD analysis project Ga0222717, IMG submission 165053) | Estuarine water microbial communities from San Francisco Bay, California, United States - C33_18D | ecosystem: Environmental > Aquatic > Marine > Unclassified | place: USA: California... | reverse complement strand
CCCGGGTGGACTCCGCTTGCACACTCTGTGCTGCATCAAAAAAAGGACATGTTTCGATTTTTGTTACGTAGGAATGTCGATTTAGAGGCGACGATATCAGTTCCAACTCTTCGACCTCACACTGGAGTTGGTACGGTACAGAACAGGAACATTTTAGGCTTTTGTGTCATGGCACAACCGGACTTCATCAATTATTATGAATATGCAGAAATATTGGTTGACGAAGGAGTTCGGGTTCGCAATCCCGGCATGGCTTTGACCTCTCAACCAATCTATTTGCTTTCTGAGAAAATACACTGTTTGCTCAGGGATGCGGATACAATTCGACTATATTTTGGCAACACCCCGAACCATACTTGGCAACGTGATTTTGAAACCGCCACATCCCTTCATCAGCTAATGGTCGTCTCGGAAATAGCACGAGGACACCGCGATGGTGCGGAAATGTTGACACAGATTTTTTGCAATGAAAATCAATTCAGAGCAATGTTTCGCCGCCCAAATTTGTTAGGGAAGCTAATTTTACAACTTATGCAAAATGGTGAGAATATTAACTTGGACATTTATGATTTCACAAGGTTCCCTTTTGACGACACGACTAGAAGCATTTATGACAGGTTACAAAGAAACCAAAATGAGCGAAGTTTGGTGTTCAGGGCCATGGAAGATCCTTACAACCGATTCTACCACGAATCACCAATTTCAACGCTTCCGGGGGACTTGCGCGCCAGAATACTGAAAGAAAGCGTGTCTGAAAATTTGCGACGAATACAACGCGACGAGTGTGGCGTTTGTTTCAATGTACGAAATCTTCATCAGGTTTGTCATAATGGACATAAATTGTGCGGAACGTGTCATGCACAAATGACAGGGCGAGGGCAGTTCAACTGCCCCATTTGCCGCACACGAATGCTGGACACTTAAAATATTGTTTGGATTTGTGATTGATTTTGGGCGGCTTGTCCGGTCAAAGATTCTATGGGAGTGGATAGAGTTTTACTGTGACGGATTATGACTGACATTGATCAAGGCGCCATATTACGTACACTTATAGAGGAGGGAGACGTCGATGGACACTTAAAATATTGGTTGGATTTTTGATTGATTTTGGGCGGCTTGTCCGATCAAAGATTCTATATAAGTGGATAGAGTTTTACTGTTATGGAATATGACTGACATTGATCAAGGCGCCATATTACGTACACTTATACAGGAGGGAGACGTCGAGGCCTTGGAAACATTCTTGGTAGAACAGGGAGTGATCGATCTGTCGAATTTTCCGGGGCAACCCGGGTGGACTCCGCTTGCACACTCTGTGCTGCATCAAAAAAAGGACATGTTTCGATTTTTGTTACGTAGGAATGTCGATTTAGAGGCGACGATATCAGTTCCAACTCTTCGACCTCACACTGGAGCTGGGACGGTACAGAACAGGAACATTTTAGGCTTTTGTGTCATGGCACAACCGGACCTCATCAATTATTATGAATATGCAGAAATCTTGTGTGAAGAAGGGGTTCAGATTTGCACTCCCGGCATGGTTTTGACCTCTCAACCGGTATGGTTGCTTTTGGAGAAAATACACAGTATGCTGAGGGATACCGCCACAATTTTACGATATTACGGCATGGCAGGTAACGCTGAACGTTGGGGTCGTGATCACAATGACGCCGTGCACCTACTTAAACGAATGGTCGCAAACGAAGTACGACGAGGACGACCCGCGGGTGCGGAAATGTTGACAGAGATTTTTTGCAACCAACCCCACTTTAGAGACATATTTCTTGATCCATTTTTGTTAGGCGAGGTAATTGTACAACTTTTGGAAGCTGGTGAAGATATTAACTTGAACATTTATGATTTTAGCCGCTTCCCTGTTGATGTCATGACTAGAAGCATTTATAACCGGTTAAAAAGGAACCAAAATGAGCGAAGTTTGGTGTTCAGGCGCATGCAAGTTCCTTACAACCGCCACTACCACCAATCACCAATTTCAATGCTTCCGGAAGAATTGCGCGCCAAAATACTGGACGACACCGTGCCTGAAAATTTGCGTCGACTAGAACGCGACGAGTGTGGCGTTTGTTTCAATGTACGAAATGTTCATCAGATTTGTACAAATGGACATAAATTATGTGGTACTTGTCGTGTAAGTATGTTGAGGCAAGGGCAATTGAACTGCCCTTTTTGCCGCACACGAACGATGGACACGTGGAATCTATTTTAGGTTTGTGATTGATATTGGGCGGCTTGTCCGATCAAAGATTCTATATAAGTGGATAGAGTTTTACTGTGACGGATTATGACTGAAATTGATCAAGGTGCCATATTACGTACACTTATAGAGGAGGGAGACGACAAACCAAATTGGACACACAAATGCGCGGGAAACGACGGGCGTTCTATTTTGGCGTTTGGTCGATATGTAAGTGGCAGGGGGTCAACATCACAGCAAAGTGCGATGAAACGGCACGCACTTTGAGCATCACAGTACAGTGCGATGAAACGGCCTAGTGTATCTGGACGTGCGAACAAGAAGAATTGGGAAGCGGCGGTGGCAGAACTCCTCGCGAAACCTGGAAGAGAGCGCTTTACGAAATGGTTGCAGGACATTGAAACAAAGAGCGGGCAACTTGAAAAGATGATTGTCAAGGAAATGAGGTGTTATGGTGGATCCATCATCGTTAAATATTTCATCACATACAATGAGAACTTTGCACAATTTTGCGAACATGAATTCGAGGACCTATTTTTGCAGGGCTTGCAGACGGGCGTCGGTGAATCGCGCTACCTGTTAACAGACATGTATCCAGACAAGACACAGGCTCCAGACAAGACACAGGCTGTTTTGAAGCCGTCCAAACCGACGATTGAAAAAGTTTTTCGGGGAAATGAACAGAGTCACGCAGTCTTTATTGCCAATTGTTTTGAAACACAGGTTGATTTTTCGCAGTGGGTATCGAGCGTTATGTTTTTAAACGAAAGTAAGAGATTGGAAACATGGGAAGCAACTTTGCACAAGAGGTTGGAGCGTAAATTTACGGAGCTTGAAAAGATCGGATGCCTTGTCCGTTTGGAGGCATATTCCATCGAGGACGGAGCGCCCGGCGACAATCAAGTATCGTGCGCGACGAACGAAAACAATGGTGAAGAATATGTTTGTGCAGCTGCGACGCGAAACCAGGTGGGAAAGAAAGGAGAGACGGTAGGAGAGGAGGCTGGGGATGAGGGAAAACGGGGGAGTGATGTGGCAAACAAAGTACGGCATGTGAACGCAGACGACATTTGGAAGATGGCAGGAGCTACTGAGACACATTACAACGACGGGTTGAACACATACCATCGGGGGAGCAGAGACGAATCATACAGAACGGATAAAAGTCGCGAAGAGTCAGAAAAAATGCAAATTGCGGACAGTTTCAACACATATGATGAGCCGAGCTGGATTCAGACATACACAAACGATAAAAGTCCCGAACGGGCTGTGGCAACGCAAAGTACAGTTTTTCGCGATTTTTTTAAGGAGGGAAATGGGTCTGAAGAAAAAAACCCAACCTCCGGTGCCTTGCTCGACAATTGGGCAGCTTTTGTGCGCTATGAACCAGACAATTTTAAGATGCCAAAAAGGGATGAAAATCCAGGCAAAACTTTGCAAGACGGAATTGGTGTGGATTACAGCCTTGAGGTGCCTTGTTCGGAAAATGACGAGTATGGTTGCGGAAATGAAGACGATGGTCAAGGGTCTGGTTCAGCGCTTGAATCGGGAAAAGACGACCATGGTGTGGAGTGTAGTGGTGGTGGACAGGATGACAAGAGTGCAAACGATGCAGAGTCGACCGGAAACGCGCCCGGCGGCGCTTGCCCCAGTCAACAGCCACTACACACGGCTAAAACCGCGAAGAATTACATAGCAGTTTTGTATTCATATATTGGCAAAAGGTGATAAGGATGTGTCGAATGTTTTATGTTTTATGTCTATGCGACCGCTCACGGCTTCTCGTGCATGAGGCGTATATAGTCAAACAGTGTATACAGGCAATATTTTTCATATTTCTTGTGCACACTATGCTTGTAGCACGTGTGCAGCACAATAATCTCAGCACACTCGACATGCAAAAGCTCGTATGTTGCGTATATGTTCGTAGATTTACACAGTGAGCACGACACGCGAGTGCCTAAGCGGTCTGGATCCTGGTTTTCTGATAGGCTGAAATCGGGGTTTAAGAACAATTTGCGGCGTGCGTTTTGCGCGGGCCGGAGGTCTTGCACAATAAAGCTGCCGATTCCCGCTTTTTGCACTAGCGACTTAACAGATGACATGTTTGTTTGTTCACTCCAAGCAGTGTGCAATTCCGAGCAAGAAAAATGGCGCTGACATATTTGTCGTTCCTCGGGGCTACCGAACTCGTATCCAAGTCCACTCCACACGACGATTTTACTGCAACAGGTCGAGAGCACAAATGGTATTTTGTTAATGTATAATACTCGCCCGAGCATGTTAACTTTGAAAACCGTCGAAAAGTGATTACAACGGCTGCAACAAAATGTGCCAGTATTCACACATCGACGAAAGCTCGGGATTGTGGCGTGTGTGCTGCATTGCACGCACAACAGAATGGATGACATGGTCTCCATTTTATGCGTGTTTCCTTCGCACTTTTTGAAGAGCGCGCGATGTTGGCATAGAAGTATGTTCCAGGGTAGGGGAAACACTTGAAACGAAGACACGCAGTCCCACACGCGTGCAATTTCAGACATGGGAACCTGGTGGCGCCGAAAATATATTTCGGCAATTTGAAAATTTCCAAACCATGGCATTTTTTGTAAAATGTCGACATAATCGGCAAACCCCTGCATGTTTGTGCCCGTGGTCGGAATCGGATCGCAGCTTGCATACTTGCCATTTATTTTGGGCTTTTTGCTCATCCTTTGTATTGTGCGTCGCGCCGTTTTCGAAATACGCACGTTTCGGTCGTATAGAATTTGAGCGCGCGCGCGGCACTGTTCGAGCGCGCGCTCCAGCTCGTCTCCTCTTGCGTGCTCTGTATTCAGGTCCACGCGAAAATGCTGCCCTGTGTTGTATGCAGCGCTGTAAAGACCATTCCATGTTTTCTCGTCGCAATTTGGCAATTCAGGTAGACTCGACATTTGGGAAATGCTGTAAAATACATACTCTACCAGACACAAACGCACGATCGATTTGTATTTAGCGAGAAATTTAGCTCTCTGCTCGTGTGAGCCACTCAGAATGTTACAGAGAAGACGGAACAAAGATACGCGAAGCTTGAAACAAACGTCCTTGATATTGGGCATTGGATATAACGAAAGTAAGGTCGGGAAGCAACATCGAATCAAGATTTTGAGGCTTGTTTCGTGTGCTATTGGCCATGTCAAATCTCGATGTATCTTGTTGTAATTGTTCAGTACTGGTATTGTGGAACGCAAAAAGGTGATGAGCGTGTCTTCTTTGACAGTATGAACCATGGTTGCTTGCAAAATTTGTGAAAATATGTCAGGACATACATTAATATTAAACCTCGATAAATTTTTAAATTTGATGTCATATACAGGTGAAATAGCGGCAATTGGAATAAGCGCCATGAGCACGTGCCGTGCCTCGGTGTTTCCGTTGCGTACTTTTGATTCTAGTTCGGCAATCAAACATTGTAGCCCCTCATGTCCCTGTGCACTGTTGCCGTCGCACAGTAATGCCTCATCTTCCAGTGTCAGGTGTTTTCTGCAGCTTTTAAACTCGGCCAAGTATGTGCACAAGGCCTGACGCGCACACAACGCCGTACGCTGCTTACTTCGCTTTGAATTTTTACGCTTGGAGATTGAAAAATTTTCCAAGAGTACAAAATCCAAGCCGGGAGATGAGGGGCTCATTAAAAATCCACATTGATTTGCTTTGCGTAATGAACACCATTCTTTTGGCTCACTTGATAGCACGTGCGCTGGTGTCGTACAATCGGCAGCGGCAAATTGTGCACGGGTCCATTCGGCGCGCAAATAAGCATTGCTGACAGTCTGTACTCACCTGGTTTAGAATGTGCATTTGCAAAACGCTGAATGACTGCATTCGTTTCGCGCCCGGAGTGAACAATGTCAACGTACATGGCAAGTGTCATTGCTCGCAAACATGGCAGGCAAAAACAAGCCTCCTGTTTTTGAGCTTCAGTTGTTTCCCAGGGTAAAATGTACCTGACCCCAATAAAAGGCTGACACGGATCCAAAAACATGCATTCGCAACACTCGTCCCGGATGCATGGCTTTTCCGTCGCATGCATTGGTTGCCGGAGAAACGTGTCTTCGTATGCCTTGGATACTACATTTATTTCCTGCGTGAACTCTACATCGACCGTGCTCACCCTCGCCAACACGTCCTTGTAGCACGTTGCGGAGACAATGTCTTGCAGGTTGGTGGACACGTTTTGCACAAATTTGGAGATGCAGTCTGCGCTTTGCATTTCTGTGCCCTGTATATTGTCCAGAATGTGGTTTTGCACGTACTCCTTTTTCAACATTGCATCCTGGGCTTGCAGTGCCTGTGCATTAGACTTTGAATTTGAACCCTGTGCAGAGGTTTTCATGGCTTCAGAACAATCTGTTTGCATTACAGTTCCCGTGTGATTGCCATCACACTTTTCTTCGTTATTTTCACGTCGGCGTTTTTTTGTCACGTTTACGTTTGTGCGTCTTGTGCTTGCCTCCCCCTTTTTTATGTTGACAACAATCTTGTCCCATGAGTTAGGAAACTCCATCGTGTCCCAAACCATGAAGTCTTATCCGCATCCTCTACAGTGCTTTATTTTTTTACGACCGCATGAAAACTCGAAACTTACATTTCCACCTTTATTGCAAGCATATCATCTTTCAACGCACCCCTGCGCACATTAGCTACGCTGCTAGCTAAGTTCAACAAAAATCTGAACGCTTCGGCGCCGGTGACCGGTCCTGGTACGGACGATCACCATACTAAATCTTGAAATCTGACTTGCGGGGAGCGTGATATCAGAAAATCGCTTGCAGGCGGTAAGAACTGTTATTATTGTGCAAATATTCAACCTATCACACCGTTTGTTTGTCTCCCGGAGTGGAATAGGCGGCAACCTCAGCTTTTAGGCGTCACTCGTTTGCCTCAGGCGGGTCCGGAGAGTCGGAATCTTTTTCCTGGATGCGATGTGCAAGCTTTTCCATATTCCGTACTAAACAAGGGATATTTACGTAACCAAAAGCTATCGGGGAAAATCTTGCGCTCTCCCGACCGGGCTCATACAGTCTTGCGTAAATTTCTTGACCGCTAGTGGCTTGTTGCTAATTTTCAGGACAGGTGATGGTCCGTCCACAAATGTCAATCCATCTGCTGGCACAATCATCCACTTGAACTCATAATTGTACTTTTGATATTCTTCTTTCGTTTTTGGGTGAATCCAGTTTTTGTGGTAGATGTATTGTTGGGCGTCGTGACTGCACGGCTCCACCAAGTACGATCCCTGAAAATTGACATCTTTGATTATCCCCTCTGCACTAAGGTTTGCTTGGATCTTAAACTCAACCTTGCTGCCGATCCGCAATATTTTCGATTTGCTCGCATCTTCCCTGGTGTTGCGCACCATTTCGAGTGCTATCCCCTGCCATGTTGGATTGTTCTTGAAATATTTTGCGTCATCGAGATGCTCCATGTCCGCCCGAAGGACGACACAGTGCGTAAAGCACAATTGCGCCAGTTTTTTGGGATACCAAACGCCCCTGTATTCGTCCTTGAGTGTCATCACCTGGCGGTCGTTTTGTATGCCAAATTTGACGCCTTCATTTGCAACCAGTGCCATGTTCCCAGCCCAAAATTTGGCCACAAACAAGAGCTGTGCCTGTTTCTTGTTCTCTACCGTCGCAATTTTCATTGCGGTCCGAAAATCCTGCGTGACCACGATATCACCTGCCGATCGATCTGGGATATCTTGTTTAATCCACTCCAAACATCCCTTCTTGCCAGGTATAAACACATATGTAAAGTCCTCCTTGCCATCTGCGTGTCCATGTGTCTTTTGTAATTGCATGTACAGCTGCCTATTCAAGGGGTGGTCGCACTTAAAGATGGAATCCACAGTGTACTTTGTTTCCTGATATAGTTCAGTCAGAAAAGTTAACGGGATTTCCGTTTTTGGATCGTGCTTAATGTCAAGATTCAACCCCCTGTTCAACAAGAGATACAAGATCCTGTTGATTGTCACTCTGTGTTCCTCATCGACTGATGTGTCCTCAGAAAATATTTTTCCTGCAGCTTGTGGTTGCGCTGGCAACGTTGAAGGTTCGTCCTTGACATCTAACAGATGCTTAATACCATTTGTTTCAAGATACTCATAGTCCGTCTGAATTTTCAACATCTTCAAATACCCATTCTCAAACACAAAACGTGCCATGTCTCTCCGTGCGTGGAACATGTAAAGTTCCGATGCGCTTGGGTATATAAAATGCCGAAACCAAAATAGATCCAAACGATTCTCGTGCGAGCCTCAAAAACAAAAGGACCCAAAGTGTTTACACCGCATTGACCCTTACTATCCGCTGAACATGTCTAAAACGTCGTGTTTCTTCAAAAAACAGTGTAGTTGCCAGATGTCACCCTTGCAGGTTTTGGGCTGGTGCAGACATGCCGCGCGGCATGCGCACGAGGCGTTGGGCGCCGGTCAGCAAGAGAAAGCCTACGAAGATGCCATGTGCAATTTTTTATACGACATAGGAATTCCCGTCAAACGGCAGGTGAACGTGCATCAAATTATCGACGGGCACATTGTCCCCACGGGCATCGTGGATATGGAAATTTGCAAGAAAATCATAATTGAGTTGAAAGCCAATTACACGGCAATTTCAAACGATCACAAAGTACAAGTGTTGCGGTACCAGCGATCTGCACAGGCGCACACCACCGACGACGGCAAAATGATATGCGTAATATTTTTGTTTGCCAAGGACGGTGCTCTGAAAGAGTGGAACAGTGTGGGTGAGTACAACGAACAACGAATGCCCCCTACGGGATTTGAACCCGTGACCTTGGGCTCATAAGACCCACGCTATAACCGTCTTAGCTAAGGGGGCTTAGAAGTCATTCTGAGCTTTTTACCGGGTGTAAGTAAAGAAAAGACAACCAGGAAACCTGGTACCCTGCACGATGATATATATATTCCAGCACAAAAAAGCGAAATGTTTGATAGTATACTGAGACTTGGCATTATATGCCTGAGTTTGACACTGTACCCGTATATTCTGAACAAGGTATTGTACACTTATTACAACGACCACTCGTCGGAAGATTGTGCAATCGACCGTGTGTGGGTTTTTTTGAACCTTGTCGCACAACTGTTGTGGTTCTTATATGCAATCATAGTAAACGAGTGGATCTTAGTATTTACTGGCACATTCAACACCATGGTGCTCATTGTGACTCTGGTGTATAATATGCGGAATCGCTACAAACATTTACGGATTCCCCCGATCAAGCCCAGCGAAACGTGCCCGTTTCTGTTGGCAGATTCGCTGCTCGCAACTCCGGCACGCCAGAAATAACACAAGAAACGCCTAGAGTATGCTGGCAGGTCAAGGTTGGATGAACGCTACTGAACACGCGTCCTATTTGCGTGAATACATATTATTTAGTCCATAGGTGTACGCGTGCCAGACACTTCTCAGTGTTTTGTGGGGATGCTATCCCAGCAAGAGCTCTGTGCGTATAAACATTTGTGTAAATTCACAGACAAAATGCATTGCCTCTTTTCGTCCCTGCAACAATACATGCACTCTTTTTGTGACCTTCAAAATGATTTCTCCCTGTCAGGTATACAACGCATGGACAATACCGAGCAAGAAAATTGTTGTTCAGCCCTGAACGGTGCTCGTGATTTGCACATTGAAGATTTAAGAAAATTGGCACTGGAAAACATGGAGGTAAATGTGAGAAATTGCATCTTGAACAGATATCTGGTCGACGTGAAGGCAATAAATGACACAAAGAAGTCACTTGATTGGGGAAATGTATACATTTTGGATTTTTGTAGCAATGAGAATCTACCAATCGCATTAAAACATCGACAACTGTGTAAACAGCAAGTCGAGGCAATCGATGCAGCGCACCCAAGCACATGCAATTGTCCGCCAGAAGGCGCAATGGAATCGCGGAGCACTGGTGCCCCACCAGAGCCAATATGGGAACCCTGCGAATTGGACGCAGGCGACATTGCTGCACAGTATTTCGTTGAATACCTCGAAGAAAATCAAAAACAAACAAGAGAGCAGGGGTTCGAATCCCGACGTAAGCGCGCAAAATGTGCGAGCGGCAATAAGCCTTCATTTCCACTTCCTTGACAATTCAGAAGCATGAATTCGAATCATACGCAAATGCGGTGAAGCACATCCGACACTATACATTTTGCTACTTCATTCTCCTCGGCGAACGCTGCCAGCGCATCGCACGTAAAGCTCGTCAAATTTTCCTGCATCCGTAAATCCGCTGTTACACGCTTGTTGAAATCAGATGTTACATTTTTGAACGCCAAATGTTGAACGTTTCGTGGAAAGAATGCAGACAAGTACAAGTGAAGAAGAAACCCAAACGACATGCACTTCCGCTGGCGTTCTCCGATGACATTTGCTAAACAGGCATCTGAAAAATTGTGCAGCAGACTCGTGATCACAATGTTTTGCGTATCTATCGCGTTGTACATGCGACTTAATAATGGTATAATTTGCTCGTAGACTGCTTCAGCGCGCGTGCTAATAATTTCATAATAAAGTAAGTTCTCTGCCTCTCGCTGCCCCAAAAAACGCGACATGCATTCCATGAAGCTTGGAAATGACGCACGTCGTAGCAAACACATTAAGAGCACAACGTGCTTTTCAGTCTTCGACAGACGAGACCATGCTCCTGTTCCCACCGGAAAATCCGGAAGTTGTGCGAGTTCCTCGCCGCTGGCAGGTTTACTTACGTGTGCCCGGCGGAGGTTGGCGAGGCGCAACAACATGGACTCGCGGCCGACCAATTTTGCCTTGTTTTCGCACGCGCTGTTATCCTCTTGAAAACTGGTGGTCATGGTCTCAACGCGTCTCTGTAATGCGCTCGAGGCGCTTAGTTCCCAATGGCCAAGAATAGCCACTGCATCCCTGCAAACACATTCGTGATGCTGTGTGGCGATTGGTGCTCCCATGATTTCAAATACAGTGTTCATGGAATTGTCGATTTTGGATTTTGTCAACAACAGTAAGATGGCTTTTGGAACGTCAATTTCCGCGTTTGTGATAAGCAAGTACAAACGAACAATCACGTTGCCCGAAACACTTGCCTTTATTTTCACCTTTGTTTCTAAATGCTCTTTAAAGCGCCAAAATGGACTCATTCTAATATTCTCCCCATAATCGTGTTGAATAAACTCGCACAAAGCCGCAAAGTCTGCCGTATTCATTTCACTCAGAAAGTGCACCCACTCCGTGTGATCGAGGTGGAAAATTCGATGTTTCATGCCCTCTTCAATCACGGATTTATTAAAACTTCCAACTCCTAGAGCATTTGCGTCCATTAACTCTAGCGCATTTTCTATCGCGATGTTCGAGAGAGAGTACAGGACGCGAAGCATGAGCACCCGCTGAAACCAGTTGTGGCGGGGCTCTGTCTGCATGCTGCAAGATTCGAGAAAAAACCCCAGTTTTCGATACAGACTATCCATTGCCGTTCGTCTGTCCAATGACTTGTCGCATATATAAAATCTCGTTCTTTCGGTCATTTCTCGTCATCCGGCAACTTGTCGTGTCGAAACGTACACTGTTCGCCATTGCGACAGCCCCTCTCTGTGCTGAAAAACTTGCAAGGCAGTGTTTTGTACAATTTACCCACGCGCACATGTTTGTCTTCTGCGCGCCTCCGGGGTTCTTCATAGGGTTTGAATCGCTCTTTCGGATGCGATTCACCGCGCCATGGCCGGTCGGGACCTGGTTCGTATGGTCTGCGCAAACATGTCATCAGTTTTCGGGGCATGTTGCGTGCCAGTGCTATTCCTACGCCCACTGCTCGCTGGCAAGCACATACCCGCGTCTCTCGCGATAGTCTTGATGCCGATCTGTCCTCCTCGTATGGTCCTCCCATCTCATCTTTTCGCAAAAATCGAAGTCGTCGCACCTCGCGTCTCGCCTTGCGCCCGGTCTGTAGTTCCGCGGCGCGTATTCGCTGTGGTAGGGAGGCTCTTCGTACGTGCCAAAACCCTGATTTCGTACTGGGTACTCCAGCCTGTCTCGGTCTTGAAAATATTGGTCGTTGTAAGCGGCCCCCTTGTACTTTCGTGTTTTTTCTGCCACTCTCTCTTCATCGTGGAAAGGCCGGTACTCGTGACCGCGCGCGTCATAATGGTCTACCCACTCGTGCACCCTGGACGCTTTATGCAGATAGCCACCGCCGTACCCACCTCTATCGTAAATCTTTGCATTGTCACATAACCTGCCCTGGGCCTCTAAAAAACTGTCTGCATTCCGCGGCATGTACTGCATGTGTGGATGCTCGGGATCGTAATCACAAGTCTCTGCTCCATTTTGGATGCCAGTGTGACGCTCGGGTACATATCGTGTCCATGCCGGACCGTACCCTGTTGCTACCGGTGTGGCTCCCAGATCGTACCTTCTTTCCATCCCACGCATTTGCAATTCGCTGTGCGTGGAAACTGACACCGCGCGCTCATCTTTGTCATCAGCATACATTTGCGGAATGTGTGGATCACACTTTTGAATAACTTGCTCACGGCGTGGCGTCAATACTTTTGGCATGCCACTGCCAGCCGTTTTCTGCCCGTTGCTAAGTTGCAGAGTTTCACAATTGTCAACCGAGACATTTCTTCGACGACGAATACCACGAGCCGTCTCATCCTCCTCATCTGAAATTTCCAACAGACTTCTCAAGTCTTCATGTGCTGCCATGCTGGGTGCAATGGATTGACGTCTCTGGAATTCTGCCGCATTCTTGCACACATTTTTTCTTTCTCGCGATTCGTAGATGAAAATAGACCACTACACGAACACATAGAGTAGCGCAAACTTAAAATACAACGACTTTACCTCACTGAAAAACCAGAATTCCGACACGTGTAATGAAAATAGACCAGTACACGAATAGACGGAGTAGCTCACACATAAAATACAACGGCGTCACATTACTGAAAACCAGAATTCCGACATTGTGTGGTTCGCGCAATTCTAATACCGCCATTTAACACTCATCTACAAACCAGATTCAAAATTCTTTCCGAAGAACATTGACAAAGTTCCAGATTTTTGCAAGCCACCAAACTCGGTCAGCAGCACCGGCACAAAACGATTAAGCGCATACAAAGGCATTTAGTTTTTGCACGCATCCAATATGTCGTGGCGTGCACACGTCGGCTGCTCCTGCCGCGGGCGCGGGGCAAGTCTGAGTTATTCCCCTATTAGGGTGAAAATGTGTGTCGAATACACCCTTTCATATAAGTGTGTAGAATCAAGTGTTGCATGTGAACATGTACAGGCATCTTAATATATAACAAGACATTAATATTGTTTACACATGTCTTCTGGATTATCAAATAGAATATCTCTCATGTTAAGCGAGCCGTATGAACGTTTGCGTAATTATTTGGCTGATTCTAGTAATTACAACAAATTTGAAAACTGGGACCAAACAAATCTTTTTTGTGACATCCTGGTAAGAAAATATTTAAGAGAAGCCGAAATACAAGAATTACTTGATTTGTTATACCAACAAGGGTTCAATCTGAATCTCAAATTTCATCGTGTTAGCGATGACTCTCAAGTTCCAGTTCTAAATTTAGTAATGTTAATAACTAAGTTTTCGTTCGAATTTCGAGAAAAATTAGTGCATCAACTTGTGGGCTATGGAGTGGATGTGAATGATACCGACAGCGACGGAGAAACACCCTTGATGTGCTGTGCATTTACGTTGGAGGGAGACTGTGCAATCAACGTGATGCACCTTTTGTTGGCGCAGGGCGCCAACCCAAACGTGCTTGATAATAAGGGTAAAAGTGTATTGCGTGTTACGACTCTTCATGACAAACCGGCACTTTGTCAAGTATTACTGGAACATGGCGTTGACGAAGATAGCAAAAACGAAATCCGACACTGTTCCATTATAGATGAAATAATCATGCTTTCAAATGAGGGCCAAACAAACGGTGCAAACATTATTCCAGTTTGGGCACAGTATTCGAAAATGGGTCTTCCGAGTCTTTTCGATTATAAACCATATTTGTATTTGGATAATGCAGTCGCACATTACAACTCGAACATGGTACGAACTTTGCTTCCCCTCGTGTCAGATATAAAGGCAGAGGACGAACACGGCAGGACTGCTTTAATTATACTTTTACATCAGAAACATTTTACACGGGTTTTACCTGAAAATAAAAAAAGATATGAGAATTTTTGTGAAAATTTGGAAGATTTGATACTATTGGCGTTGAAGCATGGCGCCAGTGTCACAAAAAAAGATAATAATGGGTTCACAATATTGTTCCTTGCCGTGATGAACAACATGCCAGGAGTAGTGCACGCAATCTTGTCCAAATATTCCGGAAATATAAATCACATCTCTAATTACCAAGGCGATGCAAAGTATCGTGTCACAGCACTCGAATATAACCTGCGTGCATGCTTGTACGAGCGATATTTTAGACATAAAAATATGCGCAGACACATTGCTGGGATGCTTTGGCATGGTGGTGCATTTTTAAATTTTGACACTTTCAGATTTCCTACCACAACTCCAGAGTGCATGCTTGTTGGAAACAGAGACCGGGAACTTTTGGTGCACATGCTGAAGGAGCGAGAAAGATGGATGGATGCATACTATACACGAGCGCAAGAATCTGTACGCAGAGTACTTGAGGACATGCCAGAAATATGTAACATGATTCGAGATTTTATTTAATTCCATGGGTGTCTTTGGACGATTTACCGACACTCGAGGTGGCAGAGGCGTAACATCTTGTAAGTGTGGATTGGGCGCTTGCTGTTTTTGTAGTTATAAATATAATGGAGTGAACAATTTTCTGAAAAAAGGATCAAGCGCATACAGAGGCATTCAGTGTTTGCACGCACGCAATATGTCAGGGCACATCCGTATCGTGGCTTTGTTACTTTTTGCATTTCTTTGTATGCTCTCCGTCATTGTATTATCCGCCCCAAATCACAAGCCTCCCAGATTTACTTCGACAATACTCCTATTTGGGCTGCTGGCGCGCACTGTTGCCGCAAATAGAAATAGGTCGGGTTAAAACAGCATAACAGACTCTTACCTCTACAGAAACCGTGCAAGTATGGACGTGCCATGTGCGTTGTTTGGTGATAATGACCAAGACAATGTTGGCCCATCACGCAGCATTGAAGACAACCTTGAACAATTGGAAATGATGCCCATGCCAATCAACGGTTTGTCGAGTGATGTTGACCATGCCAAGGTTGAAAATGGGGGCCTGGGAATAGACCAAGGGATTCCAGAGTTCTGGGACAAGATGGACCCAGGAACTCCAAATTTGGAAATTACGCTGTATGGGAATGCGCGGTGCAACCCATTATACGAAAGGGAATGCCAAGAAGTCATCTGCAGAGTGTTCAAGGCGCCAGCATTGTCCGGAAGTCACGAGATGGTTGCTTATATTTTGAACCAAGCAAACTATAAACTCGTTTCCATACGCCGGTGCCAAAACAAGAAACGCTGGAAGATGCACACCTTCTTTCAAGAGAATTACGAAATCGCTCAGCATGAAGTGAGCGAGCTATACCATGGAACAACCAAAGACAATGCCAAGAACATTAAAGAAACAGGTTTTCGAAGTGCAGCATGCAGGCGCGCAAAGTTTGGCAGAGGGATTTACGGAGCGAAGAACGTGTGGGAGGCGCTGGCGTATTCGGAGCCAGATGCTGAGAAGGAGCAGCGATTTTTTGTGGTGCGGATGTGTGTAGGGACGAGTCGGATAGGTGAAGCACACATGGTGAACTTTGGTAAGGATGGATTCGACAGGCAAATTGTCACAACCACAAATGCCACACAAAGTTATTTTTGCGCGGCATTCGAGGACCAGGTGTATGCGCAATATGAGGTGACGGTGCGGTATGCGTTGGAAAATGCGCCAAACGATTCTGTGCATCGTTACGTGGGGACATACCATAGGGCGGTGCGGGATTGGATACGCGACCAGATTAAACCATCTCGGACCCTAGAAGATACCGATAAGGCGGTTTTACCACCTTTAAGTGCAGCCACGAATGAGTGTCAATATCTTAAGGAATTAGACGGGCACGTGGTGGGTGAAGAAGTGGTACTAAAAAATCTGAAAGGTGGTTGTGCCACTTTCAATAATGCAATGGGGCGTATTAAGGAAATCGCAAGGCAAGACAAAATTTGTTGGTTGGCGGTCGAGATGAATATGAGACTGTTGCGGGATACGGCTATACGGATTCACAAGATGCACATAGAGAGTATGAGTAAAACTCTTTGCGCCAACGGCTGGATTCGATGCAGTTTGGATCAAGTTGAAGGACGGAGTGTTGAAGTTCGCGTAGGTGTGAAGGGTTACAAAATTGGAGACCGTGTAAAATTGGATAACATGTTTAGCGACTGGATACCGTTTAACGGCGAATATGGTGCGATAAGACAGATTAGCATGATTGAGCACACCGATTACTTTGTGGAACTGGAACGTGCGGATTTGCAAGACCTTGCGAAATCCATTCTGCAAACGGGGCATCAAGATCCGGTGTGGCAGGGTAACCCTTTTTGGGTACGATGCAAACATTTGCAACTCGAACATGCGCCATTGAATACTGAAGGTGGTGATAATGCATCAACGAGTCAGAATTCGACAGTTGAAGCTGCACGTGCTGGCAAGCGGAAAAAAATGGATTTAGATCTCGACGAATAATTTTAGAGGTAATAAAAGGGCGAATTGATTCGGGTCCGTGGTAAATGACAGTGTGTCCCCTTTCGCCCCGTCTGACGGTGATGTCCGAAACGGGTATATAAGGATTATCGTGTATTAGGAAATGACTTGGCCAATAACATACAACGAAACAACTGCAAATTTGATACAAAATGCTCTTCAGCAACCAACCTTAGATATGTTACAAGAATTGCTCGCAAATGGGCTTGACATTTATCAAAAATTTTCGTTTGGAGGCTCTGTGAAATGTACACCCATGTTTTATGGTATTTACACAAAAAAATGGAGGCATGTGCTTTTTTTGCTGGATTTGGTGCTTGCAAGCCCACCACGTTCGCGCGAGGATTACCCCGATACAATATTGGTCGTACTGTTATATTTCAAGGATAACTCTGAGGAAAATGATAAAGAGCTTGAATGCCAGGTTGTTTTAAAAGTAGGTCGACAATGTAATCAAGCTGCACTGTTGAGATGTATCGCAAACAAAAAGTCGCTTTTCAATCCTGGGCTACTGCAAACTTTGATCACAGCTGGGGCGGACGCGCGGCAGGCAGCAAATCTGCTGTTCTTACCAATGGCACCCGAATGCATGCAAATTTTGATTGAGCATGGCATCGACATCAATTATCAAAGCCGAGACGACAAATCTTCGGCAATACATCATGTAATCGCCCGGTATTTTTCTCAACCTGCATATCTTTCTAAACGACATTTGCAGATATTACTGGTGCATGGCGCGGATTTGACCTTACGTGATGCAAATGGGAAAACGCCGTTGGATGATTTGACACCCACCCAACGACGGGAAATTGAAGCCATCCAGACAAAATTAGAGCAATGCCGCGAACAGGCGAGAGACCGCACTCTAGCCTTGTGTATGGCAGGACATCCGCGCTTGGGTGCCAATTCTCCAGCACAAGACATTTTGAGTGATATATTTGAGACGATAATCGGTACGAGAATGCAGCAAAATTATTTGACTTTGCAGATTGCCAGAGTCTTGGTGTGAAATGAGGCAGGACGTGATGTGGTTTTTATTCATTCTACTTTACATGTGCATTCAATATATAAGCAATCTTACATAATGCAAAATGTCATTTTCACAAGATTATAACGACACCCATGCAGACTTGATACAAAGTGCATTTCAGGAAGCTACAACACGTTTGTTGAAAAGACTAGTAAGAGATGGTCTTGACATTTATGCACCAGTTTGTTTTGTGTCTGAAACTTTTGAAGAAGAAACGATTCCAATTATGTATGCTATTTCTAAAAAAAAATGGAAGCATGTGGTGTTTTTGCTGAATTTGCATCTTGCCCAGCCGCCAAAGTCCCACCTAGATAGCCCAGCCCAAATATTTGAGCATCTTTTGTTTTTCCAAGATCGTTCCATCATCAATGATGAAGAAAATGAATGCGAAGCGATTATAAAAGTTGGTCTAAAATGTGCTCAAGCTACATTGCTAAGGGGTGCCACAACTTTGAAGGCTCGCACACGACCTGAGATACTTACAAGTTTGATTGCTGCAGGGGCAGACATCCAGCAATTGGGATTGCGACAGGTGTTACCATCAGCACCAGAGTGCACGCAAATTTTTATAGAGCATGGTATCGACATCAATTATCAAACCATACGCGGCGAGTTTTCAGCAATGCACAACGTAGTAGTAGAGTATTTTTATTGGAATGCAAAATATAGTGCACAGAATTTGCAGATATTGCTTGTACATGGTGCAGATATGACGTTGCGCGATGCCAACGGAAAAACACCGTTGGATTTTTTGACACCCACTCAACTGCATAAAATTGAGGACATTCAGACCAAATTAGAAGTATGTCGTCAACAAGCGAAAGACCGCATACTTGCATTCTGCATGGCTGGGCATCGGCGCTTGGGTATTGATTCACCAGCACAAAGGTTTGCGAGTGAAATATTTCAGATGATCGCGGGCACACAAGCAGACGAAAATAAACTCACACTGCAAATTGCGGGGGTGTTGTCGTAAAAATGTATGTCTTTGTTTATATTTCAGAATTCGTGATAAATAACAACTGTTTTGCATTGTGCAATCAATTTGGCTCAGCAAATACTCGCGTGCCTGGAATGTCAAACTGTACCCAAAATAGACCACACTCACCACACTTCATATAACACAATTCCAAGTGAGATCTCGGAAATCACATAATTTCAATGCCATCGACCACATGCGCATATGGTCTCTGTGGAAAAAAGCTAGAAGAGCCACTGTTGCGCTGTAGTAAGTGCAAGACGACGGCGTATTGCTCGAAAGCGTGCCAGGTAAAACTCGTGTTTCTGCTTTGTCGTGGTTTTACGTCCGAGCCTGACTGTGCGGTCCACGCAACGATGCAACTCCAGAAAGCGGCGTGGAAGAGTGGGCACAAGGTCGAGTGCAACACGATGGTGCCAGCTGGCATCCTGACACCCGCATTATCGCTTACCAAGACAGAAATGCTGCTCCTGGTGAAACTATATGAGCTGGAGAAAATGCGGGACTGGCTTGGCGTTTTGCGTCTGGAAGAGGGGGGGGTTGTTTTGGCGAACAAGTTGCGCAAAAACGATCCCCAAAGCACAGCTTGTATTCTGACACTACTCGGGCTTTCCAACCATCGCACGGGGGGCTTTGCGCGGGCACGTGAATTGCACAAGGAGAGCAGGGCGATCTGGGAAGCGCTGGGGAACAGGGCGGAGGTGGCGAGGGCTTGCGGCAACCTCGGGCTCGCGTACGAAAGCACTGGAGACTATAAACGAGCAGAAAAGATGCATGAGAAGGCTAGGGCAATGTTCGAGGCTCTGGGGGACAACGCGGGGGTGGCAACGGCGTGTGGCAACCTCGCGAACTGTTTCTTGGACGTAGGAGACTACGGCCTGGCGCACAAACTGTACGAAGAATCCAAGGAAATGTGGGAGGCGCTGGGCAATCGAGCAGGGCTGGCAAAAGTGTGCAATGGGCTCGGAAATTTTTATGATCTGACAGGGGACTATAACCGGGCACGCGAGCTGCACGAGCAGGACATGGCGATCTGCGAGTCGCTGGGGGACCGCGAGGCATTGGTGGCGGCGTGCGGCAATCTCGGAAACTGCTACTTCATGACGGGGGACTATGAGCGCACACGCGTGATGCACGAGAAGGCTAGGGCGATCAGCAAGGTGTTAGGGAATCGGGTGGGGTTGGCAGTGGCGTGCTGCAACCTTGGAATTTGCTGCTTGAAAACGGAGGACTATGGGCGCGCGATATCTCACTTTACAGAGCAGTATGCTGTAGCAAATGAAATGCAGGTCAAAACCCATCAGGGTGACGCAGCGCTGGGAATGGGCGTTGCGCTCAGACTGAAGGTCCGGGTCAATGTGCGAGCGTGTGCTGCTGGTGCTTCTGAACTGCCAATACTGCACGCGTCCCAATCGGTACGGAGTGATGATACAGTGCGGGAGGCCGAGAAGTGGCTGAAGACTGCCCTGGAACTAAATATTGGAGAGGCGCGCTTGCACCTTGCACACCTTGCCCTTGATACGGGTGATGAGCACACGGCCTTGACGCATCTGCAGGGATATCTTTCCTGGTATGTTGAACGGGCTCCCATTAAGTGCAATGGGTGCGGCCAAAATCGAGGCGCCAACGCGCCGATGCTCACGTGTGGTGGCTGTCGCGTTGCAAGGTTTTGCAATGCAAAACACCAAAAGATGGCCTCTACAAACACATCGTGCGATGCCAACTTTTTTTGCGGCAAACACAAAAATGTGTGCGGCCTGCTCGGTAAGTGGAGGCTGCAGGTCGTCAAGGGCGGAATGTCGCCGGACGTGCTGCACGACGACCTTCTGGCCCTTTTAAGGCGGTGATTTGCGCGGGCGGCACACATGCCGACAACAAAGTACCCGTTGTGTATTACATATTTAATGCCAGTACTGAAATTTTATATCCACATGTCCTGCCGCGGCTCGCAGCCTGTCTTTTGTTGTTGCGTCGCTTGCATTATCCGTTAGGGTCAAAGACTTGAGAGATGCACACTTGCCGAGCACGGGAATAAGGCTTTTTATTCCTTCAGTTGCAATCCAGTTATGGTGAAGATCCAGATGAGCAAGTGATTGACATTGTGGTAGCACTTCTGCAATTTTTTGCGTCCCTTCATCCTCGAGTTCATTGTAGGCAAGATTTAAATAAACAAGTAATGGACAGCGCCACAGCACGGCTGCGAGGTGTCCTGCTCCAATGCCAGATATCCCGTTGTCGCGCAGCCGAAGATGCACCAGTGTTTTACATTGCCCAAGTGCATGTGCCAGGTGTTCCAACCCTTCATCTCCTATATGGTTCGAACACAGATCCAGGTGGGAAAGGAATTTATGTTGTAACAATACACGAGCGAGGCTCGGGACCACAAGTGGTCCGATTCTGTTTGCATTCAGAGCCAGATGCGTAAGAGCTTGACACTGCGCTAACGCCACGACCAAAGACTCCATGTTTTTATCGCCAACTCGATTTCCGATCAACGTCAAACTTACAAGGGATTTACATTTTGTCAACGCATTCAAAAAAAAGTCACGTTGTCCAAATTGATCCGCATCCACCCAGCACCAGCTGAGATTCAAATGAGTCAGCGATGTACTGCGCTCTAGTAGACACATGGCAATGTTTAGAAAGTGAAAGCCCCCCCACCTGTTTCCGGAACTATCCATGTTGAGGTGCAAAAGTGACGGAAATTGCAATGTCCCCGCCCCCGCAGTCTGTTCAGCAGAAGCACACCCGCCGTTCAAAAATGTTGCATTAAATGGCCCTCTTTCATTGGTAAATGATTTTCGCATGTAACTCAACTCTAAATGCATCAGTTTTGGACAGTGATGCAAGCTCTGGACCAGCTCCTCCACCTCTTGCTGGTCTAGCGCGACATTCTTTATCTTTACTGTCTGTACTTCATACGCATCACTGCATGACTGCAGTTGGGGTAAAAGTTCATTGAAAGTGTATCCCGGATTTGCCTTGAGAGCAATGGGCATTTTTTGCTGTGCAAAATATCTCTTGATGTGCCTTGACACTTTCATAACGTCTTTTGCCCTGCCCCGGGGCACGCATTGCAATCCTAGTTCTGGAAACTCGGAGCACAGAGTCAGAAAAGAACTACTATGTTGAGGTTGCCCATTCGTAGATTCTGCATTCATGACTGGAAAGTGTGTGCCCGTATGCGCTGTGCTTATATACAACGCTCATGTCAGCTAACTATCTTGTTTTCACATCCTACAATGAGACACTGAATTTTGCGATATATATGCACCGGTCAAGTCGTCTTCAATCGTCCGGGGGTGAGCGTGCCACCGAGCCCGAGGAACGCCGCCAAGCTTACACTCTTTATTTGTACCGAGACCTGAAACACTTCCGAGGATTTCACTCGCGGTGTGGTGAAAAGTGCAAAACGACCCCAAAAACCAAGAAAAGGCGCGTTGCAAACAACGCCGCCAATGCAAGCCCAGCTGAACCCCACCAAAACCAGCGTGGTGCCAACACGCAAAAAACACGCCCCGGTGCCAAGTTTCAATCTCTGGGCGTCGGTTTCCCAGCTAAGTCCGAGCTGATGTGGACAGATGATGTTCCCGGATGACCTCGATCACCCGTGTCAGATTGACCTTTCCATTGTCAGTGCTATCCGCTCGTTTACTACCGTTACATTTTCCAGGCCTGTACTTGCGACCGTGCACATTGAAAATTTGGCGCAGTTAAAAAACACCCGTTGCAGATCACATGCCAGTGGAACCCGGCATGAGGACCCGGGATGCTTGTACGCGATACTCAAAAGTTATTTTCAAAAACAGTGGAAATGGCTTTTGGACAACAATGTTGGCGTACTTCGATTTTATGTCATTGAGCGCCTCCACACTTTCCGTGCCAGTGATTGGCATTGCCTCAAAACAAGACGGAGACAGTTTGTTAAACTTTCGCCGATCCATCTTGTCGTATGTGACTTGAAATGTTGAGAGATCATAGTGCTTACTCGACTTGTTTAAAATATTTTCGCGGATCCAAGCACATGCATTTTGGAACAATACACTGGAGATTTGCCGCCAGTTCGGCGTTGACTGTTGTTGTGCCACTTGCAGCATCGTCCCAGTCTCATTTGCCTTGCGCTCGAGATACTTGGTGACGGGATGATCCACATGCAGAAGCACTACCTCAGTTTCCGGCACTTGCATCACGAGCAGCGTGTCGAGGTTGTCGGGTGTCCAACGCCCAAAGTCGCGCTCCCAGGTGCGCATCAACACCTCGTCCCCATTTGACTTGAAAATGGTAACGGGTGCATTCAGCTTGAAATTTGGTGGCATGACAAAATTCCAAGCATTCCCGGTACTCGTATACTCGCGAGCGCCAATTCCTTTAAAATGCACCCCTATGGCTTCTGGAAACCCATTCACAGTGCCTGGCTCCATCGTAATTGAAATAATGTGCACGCGTTTCAAAAAGTCCAAATCTTCGTGCTCGCGCACCGAACGATCGCGACCAAGAATAATGTTTGCCATTGCAAGCTCTGAAATGCTAAACGTACGCCCCGACTCTCCCTGTGCGTCTAAATACGCCATACTCACCGCGTGTCCCAGCATGATTGTAGCAGTTTTCGTGCCATGATCAAGTTGCTGGTCAAATGCCAGGGTCGTTGCGTCCGGTCCTTCCATCGATATGATACACATGACATTTTCGTCAAATTAAAGACTTTTATTTTTTTCATGCATATTTTTTACAGCTCTTCACGGCGGCGTTGCACATGAACGCAATTCTGCATGTAACACGAGCGTGCCCCACTCCCGGCTATTTTGGATTCGCACGTGCGTTTTTGTTTGATATGTGCTTATAAGAAAATTGTTCTTCGCAAATCACGACGTCCCGGCATGCCGCGCATGTCGTGCCACATTCCACCCGAAATTATGTATTTGGTGGTAAAATGCACGTTTACCGCAGGTGGAGGAGTGGCTTGTTTGATCACCTCGAGAGGCACATGCAAAACAATGTGTGAAAGCGTAGATCGGGTGGTACTCGAGAAGTTACGGACGATCACTTTCGGCGTTCCCCTATACACATACGACAATGACATTGACAAAATTGTTTCTTCGGACGAGCAGTGGTTCGCAGTGAGGTGTCGGGTTTTGCAGTGGATTATGTCTGCTTGTGTCGCTTTTTTGCACCAAGATCCCGGGGCTGTATGCAAACAACTGCAAAAAATGTTTATATACAGCACGATATCCGGGTCTTTTGGGTGTAATTACAGTGGCATGTTCAAAGTTGTTCAGTCGAAAATACATGACCGCGCAAGACATACGCTAGGGGCGAAGAAAGAAATCGTCAATGATTTGACACCACGCATAAAAAATGCGTTCCCTGCTCTTTCAACTGAAAATATTGAAGCCTTGATTGAAACCGGGATGAGACTTCCCGGCCAGAGCATCGCAGGTGGTAATGTTTAGTGTCGCGTGACAAGCCCAGATTTTTAGTACGCTGCCACCCAAGGACCACAAACGCTTCAACCAACATGTTGCAGTTCAAGTTTTGGGTGGTTGCAATGGATTTCACCGGTGGAATGCATGGTGGCATACAATAAGTGTAAAAAAAATAAACAAAACAAAAGAAATCACCATTGGCGAACACAAAAGCGGAAGACTGAACATGAGTTGTATTTCCACGCTCGTTTACTCGGAAGAGATGATTTTTCTGGCCCTGTTCAACTACATGCAGTCGAATAAAATGCGGAAAGTGTCAGAGGTCTGCACACAAACCACCCTGCACTTGCGCGCAATGCGCCATTGACGATAACACAACGCAACCGCGCCACACCACTCCTGCACTTGCGCGCAATGTGCCATAACGCAAACACAACCCCACCACGCCTTACCACCCCTGCACTTGCGCGCTGTGAGTATTACAATGCAGATTCAAGAAAAGCTGATTTCTCTGATGGGCCAGCCACGTGAGCTGATTTTTTCCACGAGTGCAGTATATTTGGCCCGCGACCTTGTCGTGCCGTACGCGCTTCTTAACCTCGATGAACGCGCGAAAATTGTATCTGCCCTGCAGAGGCACACGCATAAAATAGCACTGTTTTCGACAAACGGTGAAAAATGCATCGAAATTGCACATTCGGGTGTAGATGACAGTTTTTTCAGGGAGAGCGTGATTGTGAGCTTGTTTCGCGTCCTGAATCGCGTCTACACGTAAGTCCGACATGCATGTTGTGCCGGGGGTCCTTGAGATTGTAGAAACAAGGTGGCAGCCTGCTCGTGCCACACACAACCGGTAATTCCTGAAATTGGTGTGATGCCTGTGCAGGGACAAATCGTCGGCCATGGCTCTTTTTGATGTAGTTTTACAAGAAATGATTATACAGACGGCAGTCAATTACGAAACCATCATTGCCCGATGTCAAAGTTTTGGTTACACACAGACGCCTGCGCTCTAGAAAAACCTGGCTATTGTATTTGAAAATAGATCAATAAAACACTTTAACAGTCTTGCGAGTTTAGCACACATCCAGAACAGAGCATGCGATGGGTCTCCACGCTGTGGTTTTGGTATGGAGGAGGCCTGTGGGCATGAACTGGGTGCTTGTCAAACTATTAGAAACGTCGAAACTGGCGTGCGGTGCGTTCTGCAAATGTGTTTTATGTACATTGATACAAGACGTGCACAAGGTCACTCTGTGCAAAAACGCGGCCATAAATTGGCCAGTAGTCATTGCAAATTACGAATACGTCGAAGGTGAAATCATAGAGTTGGGCACAAACTTGTATCGTGCGGGCATGCAGCCAGCACATGTACATGTTGAGGAAACCATGCGCTGTATGCTCAGTGCTTGGTTTCGCATCGGGTTGCGAGCAGGCAATTTTATGATAGACGTGGAGTCTCACGAGGCGCTGGTTGCGGCTGCAGAAGCACAGACCAGCATTCAGCTTTCTCGCCGCACAGGGCCTCTGCGCGAAGTCGGCGCGGGTGTTGGCAGCCTGTGGAAGGGTGTGCGGTGGACAAGAAACGAAGATTTGGACTCTGGCGACACAAGTCCATGGATGGAAGATTTTCGCCAATTCGAAGATGGACAAACTACGTACCGCAAAAATTCGCTTTTTGTGGTGCTGAAAAATTGGGCAAAATTTACATTTCATGCCGGCCGGTGCAATGAATCCGTGGTATTTCTGGTGCACAGGGGCACGCAGGAGGAAATGTATGCCGAGGAAGGGAACAACGAACTAATCATGCAACCGGCTGGAAACTCTGACCCCGCGACTTGGAAAATGATGATACGACAAAGCACCGGGACAAAAATGATGGTGGAGCGCAGAATTCAGGTATACATACAAGATCGTGAAACGCAATTCAGACCAAGCGATGGATTTGCGTGCAGGGACGTGTTTTGCTGCACTGATGAATGTTTATGGGAGCTAGAAGACCACATTTATGCAGGGCACACACACATGGATGTGAGCGCATTAGCCTCGGAGAGATACTTGAAATGGCCACCAGCACTTGTATTGTTACGCATTGGAGTGGACGATCGGAAATGTAAGCATGACGGCACCAAAAAACATAGATGCAACGACTCTGCAAAGCAGGATGCCCGGCGGGTGTTAAGTGGAAAACAAGTTTGTGCAATCATGACTTTGTTTCCAATGGAAAAATGCAATTCAATTTTCGAATTCTTTGCGATAAAAGCCAACACCTGGGGGATTCTGGGCGCGAGCATGCAGCGCTCGGAATGCGACGCTTGGTTCGACTCCATATTTTTGGGCTATGATACTTGCCTGGACGCCGTGTTGGATGCAGCGGTAGACGTCACGCTGTCATTGATGCGATTTGGAATGGTCGGAAAAGACGCCGGCTTGCGACAGAGCGCCGAAAAACTTTGTAGGATGCATACATTCATTACAAAAAGGTGGGAACATGCCAGTCGGTGCACAATGTGATGTGATCCGGCAACTGACGGATTCGAGTGTTCCAGGCATGCGGATGTGGAACCGGCGCTTTTGCAAGTGGCCAAGCTGTGTGAGTTTGCGGGGCACATCAGGTGGATGCTCGTGCCTCTCGTGCTTGCGCACGTGTGCGAGTACATGTGGCTCCGAGGCCCGATATCTTCAACAGGAAAACGTGGGGGGGGTTTGTTTTCTGCGTCCGAGGTGCGAGTACAGCCGCATGAGATTTTGATTGCAGAACTCGACCGCCGTTGTATTCGAGTGGCCTGTCCGGATAGAAAAAGCATAGAAAAGGCACTATTGCAGAGCATGCAGGACTCGGACTTGTTCGGGCACTGCAACGTTGCATGGTCGGAGCTCCGGTCTTTGCGCGAAAAAATTGCACTGGACAAACAGCAGCGGACCACGTTTGAAAATGTGATTCGGCCCTGTCTCTCCTTGCAACAGAAAGGACGAAAAAATATAGAATCGGCTTCCGATGTTACCGAGGTCGTCTCTTTGTTGCATCAGCTGGCCGCTTGATGTCTATCCTGTATTTTGCCCTACTTGGAATAAAGGTGTGTGAAACACGAACGTCACACATAGTGCGAACGCGAAATATAATTTAAAGCACAAGCCTCTATTGCAATGTGTGCAATTCATTTGCGCTAAATGTATAAGCTTGGCATTTGATTATTGTCCATTACGGTACTTATATATTTTTAATGCACATGTGCCCAAACTTGTGTGTTTTTGTGATTTGTTATGTGGGGAAAGAGTAGGCCCTGCGTGAAAAGTGTTTTCAGTATATATACGATTCACATCGAATGAAACTTTCAATATCAATGTCCGTGGCCGCAAAGAAAAGCGCAAAAACATCACACTTGGACTCTGACAAAGAGAATGCATTCAGTCCATTCCTTGAAATGTGGCAACAGATTGAACCCTCAATTGCGAGTGATTTTTTGGGTGAAGGTCGAACAAAAATGTTCCTAAACACCTCCAAACGCATAAAACAAAAATTTGAGATTGACAAACCGGGGATCAAAATTCAAGCGGACACAACGAGACCACTGCCGAATCTTCTGAGTGGGATGGAGACGTATATGGAAAAATATAAAATCATTGGCATCAATATTCGTGATGTTTTATTTACAAGACGGGATTATTTTGTATCATTTTGTACACTGTTAACATCATGTACAGCCCTTACCCATTTAAAACTTCGGAATTGCAATCTTCCGTCTGATGCATTTGAAACACTTGGCATGGTGGTAAAGGAATGTTTATTTCTACGTCATTTAAATATACAATGTAATACCATTGCAGAAGGCAAGGAGCACGCCGTTGCGAATTTGTTGCGAAATTGTAGTTCTCTGACACATTTAAACCTGGCAGACAACCGTTTAACCCCCGATTCCATGCAAATTCTGGCAGGAGCGATTGGAGAGTGTTCATTGCTCCATTCTTTAGACATGAACTCAAACAAGATTGGAAATCCGGGACTGGCGCACCTCGCACAAGCGCTCATATCGTGTAAGGCACTGTCGTTCTTAAATCTTGCGAACAATAATTTGCTGGATGCGGGTGCGACGCTCGAACAAATGTTACCGCGGTGTAAATCGTTGACTCACTTGAACCTGAACAGGAATCAAATTGGAATACTAGACACAAACGCTACACAAATTGCAAATGGTTTGAAAAAATGTCGATCGCTTGTGCATTTAGATTTGGGTCGCAATTCTTTTGGGGTCAGAAATACAGAGCACATTGGACAGGCCGTGGCAGCATGTTCGTCCTTGTCATACCTAAATCTGGATGGCAATGGATTTACACGGCAAACCTTTACGGCATTTGCACCCTTTCTAGGCCAGTGTCGATCGCTTCGTCATCTAAGTTTGTCACTAAATCAAATAACGGACGAAGGGATGCAGAGTCTCGGACCAGCGTTGCAGAATTGTACCGCCCTCGTCTACCTAAAATTGACTCGCAACAAGATTCAGCCCGGGGGAATTCAAGCACTTGCAGACATGCTTGGACACCTTAAAGAGCTGGCCTATTTGGAGATGAATTGCAATGAGATTGGTAGGGAAGGGACAGTCAGTTTTGCGCGCGCGTTACCGCATTGTATATCTCTTTCTGAATTGCATCTTCGTTTTTGTTTCACAACATGCGACCTGGAAACACTTGCCTTTGGACTTCAACACTGTGTATCTCTTACACACCTGGATATGGCATTCAATGGGATAGGGGACGACGGCATCCCAAAACTTGCGCCCTTTTTTGAACAATGCACACAGTTACGTCATCTGGATTTAAGTGCAAACGAAATCGGAGATAGCGGCGTGCAGCATCTTGTCACAGCGCTGTCAGGGTGCACGTCTCTCTCCTATTTGGGGTTTTCTTCGAATTATGTGACCATAGAGGGTGGACAGCATTTCGCAAGATTGGCATCAACTTGTGTAACCCCACCCACAATAAATCTCGCCTGCAACCGGGCGAGGGTAGACATTATCGCTTTGAAGCGTACAATGCCAGGTATTCCCATTCTTATGCGTTTTTGAACAGTGCACACAGTTACGTCATCTGGATTTAAGTTTCAACGAAATCGGAGATAGCGGCGTGCAGCATCTTGTCACAGCGCTGTCAGGGTGCACGTCTCTCTCCTATTTGGGTTTTTCTTCGAATTATGTGACCACAGAGGGTGAACAGCATCTCGCAACATTGGCATCAACTTGTGTAACCCCACCCACAACAAACCTCGCAGCCAACCGGGCGGGGGAAGACATTATCGCTTTGAAGCGTACAATGCCAGGGATTACCATTCGTATGAAGTATCCCTAATTCCTATTTCCGCGCCGCCCGCGTTGCACCGTCGCGTGAAACCTTGAAGAAACGACCCAAATAGATTAGGTCCACAAAGGGTTTTGAACTCAAACACTGGGTCCATACACCCTACCCATGTCCACGCCAGTGTCTGCCAAGACCGCGCGTGGGTGTCCGCCTGGGCTGGATACGCGGCATAAGGTTACGAAGGCGGCGCTGCGCAGGATGATACGAGTTGAACCGCAACTTTTCAATCCGAGGCGTCCGATAGCACTGCCCGAGAACCCAGTGCAAGGCCTGCATGTCAAGATTTCCAGTAACGACAGGCGACTCCGTCCGTATCTGCAGCGCAAGGGGTATGAGTACCTGCGCACGGTGAAAATGGGCTGCAGGACTGCAGACTTTCTTTTGTTCACGTATGTAGGCATAAGCCACACAGAGGCTTCGACATAAGTCTGTTTTGTTTATTAAGTGTACAGTACAGCACTCTTTACGCAAGCGTTCGCCTCGGAGTCAGTCCATGGAACCCCTGTGCGCGGCTACCACGCACCTTGAGCTCGTGTAGGAGGCCACGGGGCCCAAGAGTTGTCCACAAACATGGGCTGGTAAACGATCTGTCGGGGTATTTCATATACGGAGTTTGACAGATCGTTCCAAAAATGTGCATTGTCCATGATTCCCACTTCGTTTCCGTCAAACATTGTAGAAAGAATAGCAAAGTACGCGAGCAGCAGTATGGCATGCACAACGACACTGGTCCACGCGAGTCCCTGCAGCCAAAACAAGGGTTTCGGGGCGAGAATCACAAAGGGCTCTTCGATATCGGGCATAGGTGGTATCAAACTGCCATCGGTAAGCCAGCCAAAGCCACGAAAGACATCCACAGCGGGCAAAAGTTGTGTTGCTTCAGAAAACAAATAGCGCACACCTGCTTCGTACAACATTTTAGTTCCCATAATGAGGACGGCGACGTCGGGGTTTTTGGGCAGGAAGACGATTTCGGAGTCAAGCAACAAAATGTTCATTTGCAAGAGACGGCGCGTGCTCGTGCAAATAGCCTGCACGTCGTCGTTGATGCCGACATGAGCCACCACGATTTCGCGTAGCGTGTTGCCGCTTGAGAATATGAGAGGCGCCTCGATTTGTTCCTTGATGTACTGCTTCTGGCGTTCCACAGTACCACACAATACAGAGAATGGCGCCGCAAGCTGCATCGCCGTCATGCGCGCGTTTTTTCCAAATGTTCTGTTTTGTGCAAAAAACCGGACGGCCTGGTCCGAGACTGGAACATCGTTTGCGTGGATGGTGGCATGAAAAATGACACTGTTTCGTGGCTTCGTTTCATCTCCTGTATTGTGCTCGTGGAGCAAAGACGCATGAGCATGCGTGCCCCACCGCTTGTCGTTGACAAAGTCGGACAGGTACGCCTCTGTGAGATATGCGACGCGCGCGTGAAAACTCGAAGAACTATTGGTGGCAGCGTCCAGAATTTGTGCGCTCCAAAACGTCGAGACGTTACTATTTTCGTAGGGAAGCCGCACGTTCAAAGTCGTGCACGCGCGTTGTGTGTTGTTCACGCTACACCCCTCAACACCATTCATGGTCACACATGGGAGCGGGATTCCAAGCACGTCCGAATAGATTCTGCGTATTTGTGTGCGAATGTGGGCCGAATGTGCGACCTCCAGCACCCCGACGGGGAAATCGTGGGCGATCTGCAGCTTGTAGTCAGAGCCCGGGCATTCGTCGCTTTCGCGATAAAGGCGAAACGAGCCGAACATCATTAGCGTCGACGAGGGAATGTCACCGGGCTCTCGGTGTGAACTCAGCTGCATGTTTGCATTCATCGGATTTTTCGTCGACACAATCCATGCCGTGCGCAGCCGCCGATCAAACCTTTGAGACTCTAAGACCTCGCGTGCGTGCTCGTGAAATTCTGGAGGCAGGTCGTTCCAGGTCCCGCCCGCGGCGTGTGGGGCGATCGACAGCTCACGCGCTACGTCCGCGCGTGGGTCCATGACACCATTATGCACAATCACTTGCGTTTGGCAGCCGCTGCCCGCATCAATATCCACAAACCAATGCGGGCAGAGCTCGAGCATCTCCTCCGTAAATGCAAAGACCAAGTCCTTTGTTTCGCGGGTGATTCCGGTGGTTTCCATGAGTTCGTGTATCATTTGCTGTTTTATGCGACTGGAAACATACACAATGGACAAGCGGTGCAGGCGCACAAGATAGTCTTCGTTGCCCTGCTGCATGAAGGCCGCGGGCAACACTGTAGACATTAGTGTTGTGACGGGGGCTACTTGCTGTGTCCGGTTGAACCCTGAGGCGTTTGTGTTTGTGGACACGTTTGGATACAGCCCGAGCATATTCTCCACGCCCACGGCGCCCAGTAGCTCGTGTTCATTCGCACAATCCACCCGCGTGCGTTGCCATGTAACAAGATGCTGACTGCGGACGCGTTTTTGCACAAACTTTTGGTCCTCATACCCATCTACAAAAAAATCCAGATACAGGTACTGGGGATCTTCGTGTTTAAATGCACTGTTTTTCAGCGCGTGCGACAGTGCATCCTGTCCGAGCGAAATGATCATTCCCTGGCCATGGCCAGCTCGCACGTACCCGGGCACACACACGTGTTGCGAATATTTGCAATCTCCGTGCGACTCAAGCACACCCGCCGCGAACAGACTGTTTACATTATTTGCCCAATCGACGCAGGTGTGCCGCATGTGTGTCGTATTTTCCGCCGTGCCAATTCCCGCCAGTACACTTGAAGCTTTAATCGAATACGTGGCGGTGGAATTTGCGTCGAGGTTGTATAGGTGGACATCTGCAAAATCGTACAGGGTTGCCACGGGCTCCCTTAAAAATGAACGAAACAGAGAGACATTGCGACCGACGACCAGCAAAGAGTCTGACTGCACTCCCGAGGTGATGGTGCTGTACAGCGTTTTTTCCAAGTGGTGACTCGCGAGCACTATGCTCCACTCAAAATTACCCGTCACATCGCTCGTTAAAAACGCAAACCCAATTTCGAGGTCCAAAATCTCGATGGCACCCACACGCGATTGCTCCATGCTCACATTAAACATGTCCGTTTCGGTCATGTGCACGGTGATTTTACCGTCCCGTGCCTCTGCATACGAGTGCTGGAAGCCCTGCAGACGACCGTCCACATAGTTTTGTGCTGCAATTTGCTCCTTTGTTTCTGCAGTGGAGCAATTCAACATTTGTTCGTAAAAGTGTTCTGTGGTCACAAATTGCCCCGCAAAATATCCATGGCAACATTCATCCCCGTCAACAGCAGTGCTTGCTCCTGTCTCACAAACTGAGTCCCGGCCTGTCAGTACGGAATTGTGTTTTTTAAGCACCAAAACGCAGCCGCTGGGTGTGTCTAGCCCAATATCCAGGACCAGCGTGTACTTTCCGGGCGTGTACGACGAATCAACAATTTGAAAGCCCCGCGACTTTTTTGTACTCAAAAAATGTGTGGACTGTACCTGAAACGCCACATGCGAGCTTCGCTGTAGTGGCATATTTTCTGAAAGAGGTAGTTTGGTAAAGAACACCTCATTGCCCACATCCGTTTGCACAATAAAATCGAGATTTGTACCCATGCCACGCATGCTACTGTTGTATTGTGACATCAAAAACGCCATGCTTATTTGCCACACGCCTGATCCGAAGTACGACATGAAAAACTGTTGCATGCTGTCGTCGGCGGACACCAAAACTCTGCGCTCCAGTAACTGCGCACGCACTGGCATGATGATGCCCGTCAGCGTTGCGTCCCTGTCAAGACCCCCGGGTCCAATTCTCTTTGCCTGCACTGCAAAAATAGACTCCCAGCCATGCACACATTGTCCATTTGCGTCCAGCACTTTATTATCCGCACACTGACACGCCGCGCGCGTGCATTGACCACTCGGTCGTAAATTGCACCTGTGGTATTCTTGCAAGTCACACTCCTCTCACAGGTGCACATGCACTTGCATGTCTGGTGGTGACCAATCGATATGAGGCAACAATCACAAGTACCTGTCCATGACGTATCCCGGTGGAATCAACATACGTTCTGCGCAAAAGGAATTGCAGTACAGCCCCGACCTCGCAAGATGGCCATGTGTTGTATTGTATTTTGCAACATGTCCTTCTCGGCTCCACAATCCAAGATCGGTGCATTTGATTCCGAAATCTGCGCAAGACCATGTCAGTCACAACACATGATGGCAACACAGACTTTTACGGGCATCGCCCCTTGTCAGGACCTTATATAGATAAACGGGCTACAACAAAACTTGCCATCTTTGCGACGTCTTAATTTTGCACGGTAGCACAAAAATGCGTCAGGAATCATGATGGGCAAACATCTGCGCGTGGAATGCAGGGTGAAGCCTTTGTTGACCTATAAAAGTGTTTATTATTTATGCATCAAGTGACAAACTGTCTCGACAAAAGGCTCCAAGACCTATGCGTGTTCGCATGTCTGGCATAATGCCTGAAACACCCCTTTATACGTGTGTTCTGAAACTTGACCATTCGTCTTTGCATCTTCTTTTTCAAAGTATACGCTTTTCATCCCACTGCAAAGCCGCAACAACATTTTCGCATCGTCATATGCCGAGCTCTGCTCCCGTAAAATAGAAATGCACAAACCCTGTGCACACGCCCGCAACAACAGCGTGCGCAAAACAATCACATCTTGCATGCAATATCTCATGAGTTTTTCCCACTTGCCCTCCCTGGCCCACTGCACGGCTTCCAGTCCCGTCCCGCTCTTGGACACCGCCAACTCATTGCACTCACACAGCTTTTGCATCTTAAAATGGGTTCCTGTCTGTCGGAGAATAATCTTGTAAAAATCGATCGTCTTCGACTCCCATGCGTATTTGTCGACGACAAGACCATGGCTGTTGGCCCAGCGTATGACAAACGGTATGTCAAAAGCAATGCCGTTGTATGCCACTAACTTGGAAGCTCCGTCCATCAACTCCAAAAACTCTTTGCAAAGTTTCGACCCCAGTCCCGGTTGTTTTGCTACCTGAAGCACATTGAATCGGTGCTCTATGTACGTTTCAGCATCATCGATCGCCTGTTCAATCGCACATATTACCGTAATTGTGTCGTGCAACCGTAGACCTGTCGTCTCAATGTCGAAAATAAGGACAGACCCTTGCATTTGCAAATCCCCCTGATTTGTTCGTACAACTTTTAGCTACTTTTCTTTTTAACATTGGCAACACCAAAATCGCTTGGGTAAAAGATTGGTGGTCTCCCCGTCGCTTGTTTCTCAGCGTCATTTGCCCGTCCCACGCATGGCGTGATTCATCCTTTCGTGCATTTTATTCTTCAACGCATCTCGCCGTGTTTGTGCATTTTGTGCTGTGCGTGGTGGTTGCTGTGGTGTTTCTTCACCTTCGGATTCCGTGTCAGAATCGTACACCGCCAACAAATTTCCTAGCATATTCTCCTGAGCGTCATCCGTAGTGAGGTACACTTGAAGCCTTGTCGAGACAACTGGGTTCCGCTGCCACTCAACCAAATCCAGTATTCGATACTCTAAATGCTGCACATTTTTCATCATGTTTCGCACAAAGTCTGATCCTGCCGTTTCCGGTGACAGTACATGTTTACGCCACCGCGTTTTCTCGCCATGTGCATGCCGAGTGTGCACAATGCCCAAACCACCCTCATTGTTTTCACTGCATGCGAGATGCACCCTCGATCCTTGTTGGAATGATTTTTCCACAGTATTTGTCAACAAACTCAAAAACTCGAACAAAGACTTATCCACCGGCATCGTACTTACGCCAATTTCTGTTTTTGAAGGAAAACAGACAAAATCCACGTGGCTGCACATCGCTGGTCGTCGCTGCATCCACACTCGCCAATGAAACAGATTTATACCCGATGTATCACCGAAATAGATTTACCCGGGCCAAGACCACTTGATGCACTTGAATGGACGCAAAGCCAAGCCCCTGTCCGGTGTGAGGTGCGCGTCTTGGTACTCACTCTTCGTTGACAAAGACTTCACCGTGCTGACACACAGCCGTGTGAGGTTGCTCGTCGTGACGTTATCGGCAGGGATCACGAGACCTATTTTGAGTACGTATTCCAACCCGAATATAGCACCACGAACTGGCAACACAAACTTGCAATCGCGGCGAAACGTACGCTTGTAGGGTATATAGGGCACTGCTGTTCTACAGAGAACAGGATGCCTGCAGCAAAAACAAAACACAACAAAAATATGATTATATCCCGGCATCCTGTTATCTTTTTGGTTTTTACAGCCATGAAACCTTTTGAATACGCGTTCCAACCCGAATAGGGCACCACGAACTGGCAACACAAACTTGCAATCGCGGCGAAACGTACGCTTGTAGGGTATATAGGGCACTGCTGTTCTACAGAGAACAGGATGCCTGCAGCAAAAACACAACAAAAATATGATTATATCCCGGCATCCTGTTATCTTTTTGGTTTTTACAGCCATGAAACCTTTTGAATACGCGTTCCAACCCGAATAGGGCACCACGAACTGGCAAAACCGCCGGCACTTGCGTGGGTAACAAGACCAAAAAACACACACAGAGAGAAGCGCGAGGCTGCCGAGTGTGCTGCCGTTATTATGGAAATCGGAATCGCATCGCAACAGGGTGTGTATCTTCCGAAGACAGTCAAGGCAAACGCCATTGTTTCAGGTAAAACAATTTCAAACATCACCGGCATACTCGTTTATTCGACACAAAAAACGGACTCAAATTTCATCACCATCGCGCATCACCTGTCTCACAGGTGGTTTCTGCAAGTCAGTCTTGTCACCCTTTGAAATCATGGGCGTGGTTCGTATCAGAGGCGCGGTCGAGGCCATGAGAGATTTGCCGTTTCGCACACTTGCTACCCCAATATAGTCTGCACCGTGGTGTCCGCAGCCAATCTTTTCCGTCACGCCGTTACCGTCGTAGATGCGCACGCTGCCCTGGTAAAATAATCGACACGTCGTGGTCTCATTGTCGATTGCCGCCTGGGCTGCATGTTTTTCCTCTTGCATGTGAGGGACGAGGTTCAATTTCGCGTTCAACGTCTCCAATACCTGTTGAAAATTGTCGAAACTTCCAGCACCGCGAAACGTGCACTTGGACCTGAACACATCATACAGCTTTTGCGTGTTTGAAACAATCAAGTCCGAGGTAATAGACTGTTGCGGTTTCCGGCCCGGGTACGGCATGGGTGAGGGTAAGTACTCGAGGGCAAGTTGGTCCAGAGGTACTACCACGATTGACTTTCCATTATAATCACGCCCGAGTTGTTCGGACTCGCTTTTCCACAATTCAATGTCCGACGTCTCGCTCCACTTTAGAATCGACACGTCCTTTCCACCGTTGTATCCGTCATAAGCGATGTCCCACACGCGGTGAAGATTCCTCTCGTTGATAACCATTGCCCTGTGTTTTTTTGTGTGCAAACAAGATTATCATCATGGTGTAAAAAATTAGCGCGCAAGTGCAAATACATAAAAAAAAAAAAACCGTTCGTGATACTTATAGGTCATTCCCCACACTCCGTGCTGCCCGTCGTCGAAAACTGACATTTCCGTCTGACCCCAAAAAGTGGCTCCCAAGTCATTGAGACCGCCCGTGCCAATGATGACTCCAAGCATGTAGTGTTCAATGTTTGGGCGTAACAGCAAGTATTGATCTGCACCTACCCCGTCTTGCGCCACATTGCTGCAGCGATCCAGTGCCACATAAGCCCCTCGAGAATGCGCCTCCAACGTCCTTTCCTGGATTGAGTGCCAATTGTCCGAGCCCTCGTCGTACAGTTCAATGTGCGAGCAGTCCCCGGGCACGAGGTACATCTCTCCCGTGCGCACACGCCGCCGTAGCAAGTCGCGTGGCGCGGAGCCCTCGTCCATCGAAAACGATTTTGATCGAATGATTTTCAGCCCACGGTATACAGCAAGCATGGGCCCTTCCTTTAGCAATTTTTTTCCGTCTGGCCCTTCTGAAAAATAACTTGTCTTTTCGGGCGTCATGGTCAGCTGAAAGCACAACTTGTTGCTGCAGAGCATAAAGTCCGGGTCCACGCCGCCCCATTCGGCGATTCTGGACCGCGTTTCCTCAATGATCAAATCCATTGCATTCGGATTCTTTTGCAAAAAGCCAAACATATCCTTGTAATCCTGCATTTACACATGGTCAGCACGCACTCTGTCAGGGGTGCCGTCGTAATCGTGCATTTCACACAGCATGCACGCACTCTGTCACACCTGCATCGCCTTGAAAAGGTAATCATCGAGGTAGTACTGCTCGCGGACCTTGTTCAGATAACTAGGGGCCATCAGCAGCGCCTGGTGTACATCCAAATCATTCGTATTCTGGATGCTGTTTACGATCTGCTGCACCTGGTTCTGAAAGTTGCGAATGCCCTCCTCCGACATCATGAAATTGTGCTCCATCACGATGGCCAGACCCTGGCGGACCGTGTAACCCGAAAAGCTCTCTTTGCGCTGCGTCAGCGTGCGAGCGCTCGACTCGTACGGAACGCGTGAAGCCAGCCCTTCATCAAAAGTCCAGACGTTCCACTCCAGCTTACGATCCGGATTGTCTAGCCACTTGTAGGGCAGAATCACGGTCGTGAACGGGGATTTGGTAGCGTCTGTTATCAAACCGTCGACACGGTCCGTTATAAATTGGTTATACCCGATCAGAGCGTCCGGCAGATGAAGTCTTCCGTATTTTCGATTCCGCTTTTTGTCCGGCTCGACGTCATATGCGCTCGGGCCAAAGATATTTGCCCATTGTTCCGGCCGGAATTCTGTTCGATCCACGGCTGATTGAACATTGCTGATGCCCTCCATACTCGTTGTGAATGTATCGTCCGTTCATGCCACATTTTGCGCCGCGTTTATATATGTTTGCGCTTTCGTGCTGCATCATATTTCACGGATGGGTTTTATATGCTTGCAAAGTCGGCTTTTTGTATGGTATTACCAAGAAAATATGTATAATTTGCATGGTTCCCGTTTGAGGATCCCCACGTGTTGGCGGGCGCGGTACTGCATGTGCTGGCCCCAATATTCATCACATCCAAAGCTGTCGGTCTTGGTTTCAGCGATTTGTTGTTGATCTGCGAACATCGCAGGCATGTACATGGCTCCATGTTCACCCTCACACACACGTGGCCTCACATCGACAACATGCAATATTAACTCCTTTGTTTGGCGCTATTTATTGCGCATTGCACACAAGTCCATGGGTATGCATCACGATAGAATAAAATTTTATGCCACAGTACATCGCGTACCGTTCTTGTTTTGCCTAACTACATAAAATATCTTTTTGCACACACGATGCGCGAGTTTCTTGCACTCTTGACTGATTCGTTTTGATATCACCCGAAGCGACTCGTGCTATATATATATTAGGTCTGGCGTTTCATTTCTGAAATGCGTCGATTAGTGTCGCTGGGGGTTTGGTTGTTTTCAATTTGCCTGTGTTTTGGTCAGGGTAGCACCTTGGCAACAGATGACCGTCGACACTGTCAATTGGGTAATTTGTGGAACACAACAACAAAAGAATGTGATGCATGTCCAGAAGGAGAGTATTATCACGATATAAACTCATTTGAAATTTTAAACCCAAATACAGAACATTCATGCAAAGAATGTCCTGAGGGTTGGGAGGTAGATCAAAAACAGAATTGTAAGCTCATCGACGGGCACCAACAGACAATTGATTGCTCTGGACAACCACAAGATTTGTGTGATTCCGGATGTTACTGGAATGTGTATGCATCAAGGTGTATTCGGTGTCATTTTGAATTATATCGTCCAAAGAACGCATATTCTGACATTTGTAACGTGTGTCCTTCTGGAAATCTTTTGGAAACAAATCAAGCAGAATGTCTTCCAAGATGTTCAGTTTTTTCTTCCAAAGACGAATGTGATGCCGGTTGTTATTGGGACGTCGATGAGGAGGAATGTATCAACTGTGCTACCGGAAAATTTCGCGAGGCAATGGCCGCACAGACTGACTCTATGTCGTGTAAAACTATTGGAGAGGCCGGGTTTCATGCCATTAAGTGGATGATTTCCGATGACAGAAGTGCAGTCATTCCAACCTGTAAGTTATTCACAACACAAAGTGCTTGTGGAGAAACGGGTGGTTGCGTTTGGAATGCAGAGACATGCCAATTGTGTGCATATGGTTTGTACCGTGCACCAAACGCAGAGTATGGAGAATGTCGGTTGTGCCCCCCTGGAAAAGTTGTCTCACATACTCGAACAACGTGCGAATTTTGTCCGAATGGTCATGGCACATTTGATGATCGTACATCAAGTTTAAATATACTACCAACAAGCCAAAATCCATGGGAGGAAAAATTGTTAAAACCCTGTTTGAAATGTCCGAGAGGAAAGTTTTACCCCTCGCATTTTATTACAGTGCAAAACAATGGATTCAATGCATGTCTACCATGCCCACCGGACACATTTTCAAAAATTCGCGGCGCATCATTTTGTAACGCGTGCCCTGTGGGCAAGTCTACCAATGGTTTAAGTGGTCAATACCAATGTCGAACTTTAGAACGTGACCTAGTTTTGCAGAATAGCATTTATGCAATACCACACATGGAAAATCGTCGTCCGTTTCAACAATTTTTACAAGAATTGGAAATAGGATATTCTGCAAATAATTTTAGCAAATGGCGCATGGTTGCATCATATGCACTGGATAAGGGCAAGATTGATGCTATAACACAACAAACCGAAGGCGACCCTGTGGAATCATACATAGATTCCAAAAACTGGTATTTGGATCTAGAGGAAAGTGAAAAGCGTTTTTATGATACGATGTCTATCGTGTATACACAGGACGATGAGCAATATATGCCAGGACGTTCAAAATTAGGGTACCAAGGCCCTATCATTGCCGACCCGTACAGCCATGATCAGAACATCGACTCCGAATGGTTCATGTTAACTGTTAAGACTGAATTGTTTGGCTGGAACTTTTCAACAGACCAAGATAAGGGATATTACGACTCTGTAAAAAACGGACATTTCACTCAAACATCTGTTAAGGTTGCAACAGTGGCTCAAGATTTTAAAACGTCTGTAAATGACTTCATTTGGGACTTATATGAGGAGGTAAAGCAATTTAATTCGATGAGTTGCTTGAGGTCACGGCCATTTTGTTATCATAATTCTCAAGCATTTGATAACTGCATGCGTTCATACCCAGGAGGTGACATAGCATGTTTGGAATACTTGGCCCATACAGAACAAGCCAGAGACTGGGTTTCAAGACAATTTGGGTATTCAATTCTTGATCCAGAGTGCAAATCGTTACCTTGTTTATTCATACGCAAAGACGTAACCAGCGGAAGCAACCCAGATTACTTACAAAATTCAATTGCACACATTTTAAAACAACGAAATGAGTGCACACGTCGTTTAAATGGGTATTCCGGGACAAATTACTGTCTTGATGGAGAGTTGCAGATTTTTGTTTCGAAATATCACAGCGGAGCATTCATGCAAACATATGATGTTATTTGGGCTACTCTTAAATTAACCAAGGACCCATGTGAAATGACATTTCTTTCGGAATATAATGTTCGAAAGAGACACATTCAGGTATCTTGTACATTGTCTACAAGATCAAGAAGAAGTTCTTGGATTACTGATAAGAAGGGAGATTACGATGAATGGTTGGTTTTGACATTTAAATATGGCAAACATTTGGGAACTGTAGATTTGAACACAAAAAATGCATTAACTGTGGTCGAAAACTTTGCACTGCCGTTACGTTCGCAACGGGATTTATCAAAAAAATTTGTACTTGATACCCTATTGGCGCAAAATATTCGAACTTATGTGTTTTACCGACGTGCAGAACCACCTTACATACAAAATCATGCAAACAAATATTACGAGTTGGAAGCTAATTGTCCAATAGGATATGAGATGTCGGATGACAATCAAATATGTGTCATGTGTGGGACTCAGGGTACAACTGAAACGACGTACAAGAACATTACGGGCACTGAAGCGTGTCAAGTATGTACTAGTTCAAGACATGTGCAGTGTGGGTCAGATGTACATTGCAAACAAAACGCTGTGCAGTGTCCGCCGTGTGATTCGGATCAATGTCAGAATGCAATACCTTGCCCCCCTGGTCAACAATATGACATGAACACAAAGAATTGTGCATTATGTGAACTGAATTATTACAAAACTACATTTTCAAATGTGGACGTATGTCAGAAATGTCCAGAAAATTTAGTGGAATGGACACAAGATACAGGCTCGAAAAATGTCAATGATTGTCAAATGTGTCCCACGAATTCGAAAAATCGAGATGACAGTAGTTCTCAGAAGTTAAAATGTGAGTGTGACCCGGGGTACTTTTGCGACGGCAATGAAACTGAGTGTGAAGCTGGCTATAAAAATTGTACACTATGTCCAGAGGGTACATATAAGTCACGGGTTGGTAACTACAACTATTTATGCCTTAAATGTATACGAAATGCCACGCATACTGAAGATAGGCGTAAATGTGAATGCAACGCTGGATATGAGAAAATACCCGCGCATTCCGATGCAAGTGGCCAAGAATGGGGAAATTATCAAAGAATAAACAAATTGTGTGAATGGGCAATTGATTATCCGGTGAACGCCGTTAATTCGCATTTATTTGTCATAGATGCACACGATTTTGAAGGTCAAAAAGTTCAAACATTGCACGAAGAAAAATGCGAAGAACATTGTGAAACACACGAAGCTCACTTTGCGCAGAGCTTGATGTATAGAATTGATAGTAATGCAGAGGATAGTTTTACCATCAATCCAGAAGCGAATGAATATTCACTAAACATCGTTGAACCAAAGAATACATTAAACATACAAACAGAGTCACAAACATTCAACATCGATTCAACACAAACAAGTTTACTAATTTTAAAATGCTCGTGTTTCAAACATGAATATGCTTGTGAGGACTTAGACAAAAAAAGGTGGTCTCAAACATATAACCACCTAAACTACTACATTGCACTATCGGAACGTCGATGTCTGAAGTGTAAGGCTGGAACATACAAAACGACGCAAGCAAATAGTCCTTGTCAATCTTGTTCACTTGGTAAATATAGTTGGCATGGACAATCTGTTTGCTCAAATTGTGAGGCTGGTAGAACAACAACTCAAGAAAAAAGTTTTACCACACATCAATGTCGTTGTAAACCTGGGCATTATACGTCGAATAAAGAATTTTACATCACGAGTGAACCAACGTTAAGATTCCAACCAAATGTACAGCCCAAATTACTTCGTCACACAACACCATTCCACACGTTTCATGTTCATAACGCCACGTGGCGCAGTGAGCAAAGACAAATACAATCGTTGAACAGTCAGCGCAAAAAAATTCAGACGCAACCACCACTTTTGCTCGATGTGCCTGCTGTACCTACTACACTCGATTCGACTTCGAATAGTGAGCGCAAAAAAATTCAGGCGCAACCACCAGCTTTGCTCGATGTGCCTGCTGTACCTACTACACTCGATTCGACTTCGAATAACCTCAAGCTACAAACAGCCAACAAAACATCTTATGGTCGCAAATTATTACAGGATATACCGATCAGCTCTGCATCGGGAGTTCACGGTCAACTGTACAGATTTTTTCCAGATACATCGACGCGAAAATGTGACAAGTTTCCATGTGCACTTGATGCACTTGATTATAATAGTGACAACAAAGATATTTTCTTGCACTTTCCAGATCACACAAAGCAAGGACCCAAAAAAGGAACATATTATAGGCATGCAGCCGGTGGATATTGCAAATGCATGTCTACTGCAAGAACGTATGCAGTTGCAGAATTAGATGGTGGGTGCAGTGCACAAGGTTCGGCATGCTTAGGGGGCGCCGATGTGGCAGAAAGATTGAGTAGTTTGGAATGTGATAAAAAATGGAGTGGGGATTTTACATTGCAGAAGAAAGAGGTCATGACCATTGAACAGTCTCTGTTGCCCTCCGGTGTTAAAAATAACGACTGTATCGCAACAACAAACGGGAATAAAATAGTTGGTATATTGGTGAATGATCGTAATCTAGATTGTCAGGACGCATATCACACAAGCAGAGATGGTAACGATCGAATTTTTCCAACATATTCAAAATACCAACCATTGGGCACATGTAAAACGGATGAGACAAAATCAGTAGTTGCTCTGGGGTGTGAGGATTGGGAGGGTATAAGTAGGAGATTTATGGAACACGCTGTCGTATGTTATGATCCTGGCGCGAAAACGACAAACATCTACGTGGACGAAGACATAAAGTTAAATAAGGAGTTTTTTAAAAACAAAAAACGTCAGATTTTCAATGTATTTGCTGGCATATGGAATAGGGTCATATGGAAGGGTGGATACGATAACATAGAAGCAGATGATCAGGAATTTGGTCAGTGTCTGGAATCCGGACTGACACTGAAACGTAAAGACACTGAAACGGAAATAACATGCGAGACAATTTTCTCAGACGTAAAAAACGGGAATTACAATTATCATTTTGACGAGGTACAGGACGAGGATAAAGTCAGTTTCTATTGGAAGTGTTGTGAATTTGGAAATACGATTCATGATGATGGTGGAGAAAACGCATGGAAAGAGGTAATGCAAAATAATTCTCATTTGAGCAAACTTGGTATTGTTGAAATCAACAATGATCCGAAAACAGTAGTAAAATTGTTAGAGACTCACACAAAACGAAAATTTTTATTGCATTTATACGATGAAGTAACCGCAAAGGAATACGTACCCGCGTACGCAACACAAGAAAAATTCCAGATGAATGTGGTATTTTCTGTCAAGCGCGCACGCTTCTGCGACTGTATTCAATGGATTGTAGCACACGACAAAATGGGCCAAAATAGTGATGTGGGTCAAGTTTGTACGAAATACAAAAAGTTTCAAACAATAGATTCATTGAAAGCCAACGAAGATGCCTTTGTTGAAATGTATGTAGATGCTCCTTTCGAGATAACATGGGATGACTACATTAATAAGAAATTAACTGACGAAGATATGCAAGGTAAAACATTTACGTTGAAATCATTGAAGGAATTCCGGCATATGTATTTTGAAAACATGTGCCCACTTTACGACGCACGATTTGTATTTGACGGTGACAACTTTTATGGCATTTCGAACACTGATGGGGGTTACAAAATTAACGAACACACTTGGGGTTGCAAGTATTGGCACCCACAATATCGTTCTCCAGTCACTGGTATGTGTGAGGAGGAAATGCGCGAGGATTTTAAAGCTACCGGCTTCTTCTTCGATAATCTTCACATGCCGGCTTCTGGATTTTTTGACAATCGATTCAGTGTCGAATACAGTAGATTGAACGATTTTATTGACAATTATTATTCGTCAGATTTGAAGACATACATTCCGGGCACGTGGGACAATCTTTATTTGACTGAAGAAACAAATTTTGCTCAATACAAAAATAACATCAACGATGCCGGCCCTTGGGAAGATACGATGTTGACTTTTTACGAGCATTGGAAACAAAATAAAATCACTATTGCCAGATTGTTTGTCAAGGATGGTATCGAAGAACAAGTTGAACGAATTGGCAAATATTTCAATACTCAGGTAACGAACAGAAACGAACAGTTCCAAACGTATTATGATGCATATCCACACAAAATTGACAGTGAAGGTGGAATTCAAACATTAACAGTCTCGTATAACAAAAAAATGAGGAAATGTGGGTTGGCAAAATATGATGGAAGTGCTTATGTTGAACAAGTCACATACGATCACTGTACTGATACTGATGGTGATGGTGTATGTGGAGATTACCAAATACCAAACAATGTCGAACAACCAGCAACAATCAAGAAGACAACATGGGATGACGAAAATTCAAAGTACCGTTCGGTAAAAAGACGATCAGACATGTGTATTCCGAGCTCTCAAGTTTACAACACAATTCCTGAGGCGTGGAGAAATGCAGGGGCAACTTGCGATGTTACATTCGTTAACGGTATACGAACAGACACATACAGGTCACTGGAGAGAAAGGACTACAACGACGAACATTCCCCTTTCGCACCAATATTTGAAGGTTCGAAATCCTTCACAGGTTGTAATGGTGAGATATCAGATGACTGTGATAATACTATATTTTTACAGAGTTACAACGACGCATTAGAAGTTAAGACAAATGCGCCCGACCATACACCAACCGATGATCATTTGACATGTGTACCTAGAGATAATTGTGATATTTCGGAGGCAAAAGACGTTCTGTGGGATTGCAGTGCAAACATGTGTAGCATCGAGGAACCTGATAACGTGATAAATTCCGCGTACGTTAAAAATGTCTGTGGTAAATGTGCGTCAAAATGGAATATTACCGGACTCACGACTGATGGATTCGATTTTGATTCTTTGCCTGAAAACATTGCTAGGCGTGACTTGAAAATTTGGAGCCACAAGGCAATCAAAGAATTGAAAAAAAAAGCATATTTGTTGACGGAAAATCGTTTTTTCAATTATAATTGTAATTTGGATTGTGATAATAATGAGGCATCGAAATATGCTGACGATGCTAAAATTCCAACACTGAATGAGTGCGGTGAGTGTTTTGAAGGTAATAACGACAGATGTGTGCACCGTGCCAGCGTTTATGTCGATCCACCAACAGATCAATATGTATCCACGTATTTCACAGAACAAGACCTGATAATTGAAGGAAACCTTGCTGCTTGTGGACAGTGTCCAAATGGTAAAATAATTACTTGGGTTGAATCTAATGCCGACACATGGTGGCATGCTGAAGCGTATGACACGGAGATTTGCGAAGCGTGTCATATGCGCCAATACGCAAATGAAGATCAAACAAACTGTTCCGAGTGTCCCGATGCCCAAATGTTTACTTTCAGTGACCAAAGAGATCAAGTACATCATTGCCATTGTCCCCATGGCGTTGAAAGACAATTCATAGACGGTCATTATCAATGTACGTCATGTGAGGAGGGTAAATACCGGGAGCAAGCAACCGAGGAAACCACTCAACATTCCGAATGTGAATCATGTCATGTTGGAAAGTTTCAAGAAGATAGAGGAGGTTCATCGTGCAATTTTTGTTTGGCGTCTGCAACAACAAATTTCGATGGAGAATCAACCGCCAACGCGTGTAAATGCGACAAAGGGTTCGAGGGATCTGCATTATGGACAAAAAATGATAATTGGAATCGTGATTTAAGACCAACAAACAAATTTAATAACTCCGATTGTTTTCGTGATGAAAGGATGTATTTTCTTTGGTACGACGAAGAGATTCAAAAAATTGCATGTTGCAAAGAGCTTTCTGAGATGAAATTTGAATTCGAATCGGCATACAAGATATTTGCGTTTCAACGAGAATGTACGCAATGTAATCCTGGAAAGTTCAAAAATCGCATTGGAAATACATATACGTCAAAATATTCCAGTTTTCCACAAGGACTCGACACCTACAATACCTCTTTTAACCTGGATACGGATGTGCTTGTTCCACCATGTGCCCCATGTGCACATGGTTTTTACGCTACACAGCCAGGCATGTACGAATGCACTGCATGCCCGGAGAAAATGAACACAACAAATACAGGATCAAATTTTACAGATCAATGTCGCTGTGTTCCTGGGTATTTTCGAGACTTCAACGGGACAAACCAAACGTGGGTAGACGAACCATGGTTACAATGGACTTGTACTTCCAGCGTCAAGTCGATGCAAAATGATTCTCGTGATTTATTGGAAGCAGAGTGCCAGGATTTTTGTGCTGATTATGTCATGTTACAAATGAACACAAGTTCGAATACGTGCAGTTGTTACGCTACTGAAAACGATTGTTACGTTGTTCAAGAATTGTCACAACACATTGTAACACAGCGAAATACCATGGGATCTGGTTATAATGCTTCACGGAGTTGTCAGCTGTGTCCTGTAGGTAAAATTCGGTCGAATCTTTCCAGTGCAGAAATTTGCGACGAGTGCCCCGCAAACACATATGCCAATGCAGATCGAACCGAATGTCTGCATTGTCCTGAACATTCATTGTTATCTCATGATGTCAAAGGATGGCACCGGTATCAGTGTGCATGTGAAAAACAATATGCGTATGTACAAGAAGCTCAAAATTGCACACTATGTGCAGCCGGCACAGTCAAAAACACAGAAACGAATACGCCGTGTACATATTGTACTGGAACCCAGTATCAAAACAGAGGAGATCTAACAAATTGCCAAAATTGTAAGATCTCATACCTTGACCCATATCCGAAAGTGCAACTGGTAAGTTACCAGAGTATCGATTGTACGTGTCCATCTGGATATGGATATGTACGTATATTGAATGAAATGGGCACGTACTGGACTCATTGTGTCGAATGTGTGCCGGGAAAATATTCTTCATCCCCAGGTCCAACAGACTCCTGTACTGATTGTCCCTACAACAATTACACAAGTGAACATGGACAAGAAAAGTGCGATGGGTGTCCCAACGGCATGTTTGCCCCTGGAACCGGGCGCAGCGTGTGTGGTGATTGTCCACCAGGTCAGTATCCAGCCAACTATAGATGCGAATCTTGTCAACCTGGAAAGTACACGCCAACAAAAGGTTTACCGAGCTGTAGCGATTGTGCAATTGGAAAACACCAACCAGATGTTGGCCAATCTTTTTGTTATGATTGTTCGTACAACACTTCCTCTGACGCCGCGGTCATCACAACTGTCTTAACAGGTAGTGAGTCAGTGGATGACTGTGTTTGTGGCCATGGCCATTTTCGACCACCTTCTAACAAACTGAACAAATTTATGGAAGACGTGACAAATCTTGGTCTTGGTTGTACTACGGCACATGCATTTGCGTTTTTTGATCGTGACAGCGAATCTGTGTGTTTTGAGCGATGCTCGGAAAATGAGGCGGGTAAAAAGTCCACACTTAAATTTCTCTTATTGGATGGTACTCAATGTTATTGCTTTGATCGAGTTGACTCCTGTAGCACGGAAAATACATATGTGGCTGACACTACGGTGTATCGATATGTTTATACATGTGATGCATGTGAAGAAGGTTTCTTTAAGAGCGTAAGTGGGAATACAGAATGCGATCGATGTAAAGCTGGAAAATACTCAAATGATATAGGGGCAACTAAGTGTGATGATTGTGTTCTAGGTAAGTTCAGACCCTCAGAAGATCATAACAGATGCGCACAATGCAATGTAGGTAAGACATCGAATAGTGATTTTACAGACTGTATACAATGTCAAAACGTAAGTTCTTGTGTTTGTCCTGTGGGAACGTATCCAGACGGAGCAGAATGTGTGGAGTGTCCAGCGGGTAAAATGAAAAACGAAGCAAATATCGAGCAGTGCGTAGATTGTGACGCTGGCGACTATCAGCCCTGGATCGGAAAGACTGAATGTTTTGATTGCCCATCAAACCAAATATCGGGTAGTGGGGCAAGCGAGTGTTCGTGCAATGAAGGATACCGTCAGATTGGCACGGGGCTTAATGTGTTATGTAGTACATGCGATCCTGGAACATACAGCGACCACACTGGATCAACGGTTTGTTCTTTGTGTCTTAAAGGTACATATACAGGGTTTGCAGGTGTATCCAAATGCGATAATTGTGTACCTGGCAAATATTCACAGGTCGATGGAAGCTCTACGTGTTCAATGTGTCCCGCGGGGTCATTTCTGCCACGGTCAGGACAAACTTTGTGCATTGCATGTTTCGATGGGATGCAATCGGATGCAGGAAAGACTGCCTGTAAAAATTGTGCCGTGGGTGAAAGGTCAAACTCAGACATGAGTCAATGTCTGAGAAACAAATGCACATTTACAGAGTCTCGTTTTTTGTCAGTGGAACCAGTATACACACATTCTACATTTTTCAAGGAGATCACACAATATAGCACGCAAGAAAATAATTGGTATGACAATCGGGGAGGTGAATATACTGAATTTTGGGCTTTATATCGTGAACAAATACATAAAAGATTGACATGGCAACAATCCTATTGGACCGCCACTGATTCGCCGCATACGATGTCAAATGATGAAGACACAAATGATGCTGAATGGACGTGCGCTTGCAGTGAAGGATATGAAAGAAAAAGTTTGTTAAATTATGGCTTAAGGCATGGCCCAACAAAAAGCAGCGTTATTCAACGGGTTACAAGTGGCATGCATTTTCTACTATTTCTAGAAAAAGGCTTACGAGCAAAAGATCTTGAACGAACGTATTATTTTCAAGCTTGCATATTTTATTGTTGGTCCTTAACGGGTTGGCACGATGGCGGCGATCATCATCGAAAAGATGTTTCAATATTTATCGCTGAATTGCAATTCGACACTAAATTATATTGCTCTTGTATGCAGGTAGACGACTGGATTAAGTATGAGTCCTATGACAAAACGACTGAAATGGTTGACACATTAGTAATTGAGTATCAATTCAGTGTAGACAAAGAAATTGCTGGGTATTATGTGACAGACGGGGAAATGAATGATGACACGTGCACTGCAAAGATAAAAGACATAGACACTGATCAGTTGTATACAACATTGAGTGAAAATAAAACAGAGCTACGGTTTAAAAATGATGCTGAAAAATTGATATCATTCAACATACAAGATGCCAAAACTACCATGTTTCCTCAATTATACAATGAAGATGGGACAAAGATATTTGACCACAGCCGCTACAGAATATATCTTGCTTGTACATACTGGGGCAAAAAGGATGTGGGTGCTTCCTGTCAACCCTGTATGGCAGGTTATTACAAATCCGAACTGGCAAATGTGGATTGTAAACAATGCGCGGTCGGAAAATATTCCCCGCCGGGAAGCATATCTTGTAAAAGTTGCCCGCAAAACATGACTACGTTGGAAAATACAGTTTCAGAGAGTCTTTCTGACTGTATATGTTTGCGTGGGCATGAACCGGTGGATTCACAAAATCGAACACGAGGGTGTAAGGCTTGCCAGGTGGGACAATATAAAGACACCAAAGATTTCGAAATGTGCACCCGGTGTGCAGCAGGAAGTTTTGCAGCCAGTGGCGGAAGTTTCGACTGTGAAAAATGTGACGCCAAAAAGTTTCTTGATTCGTATGCAGGGCAGGGTTCTTGTGCATGTAAAGTACACTACGAGTTTGACAATCAGGATCAGAGTTGCAAACCGTGCACAGACAAAAAAGTCAAAATGAAAATTTCAGACGACTTAACATGCGACAACTGCCCCGCTGCTACATACCTAATGTTTACTTCTTCGGGTTGGGATTGCATTCCGTGCGCGGCTAATGCATCATCTCCATACAACAGTACGGATGCTGCCGATTGCAACTGCAACAATGGTTATCATGCAATCGAGAACACGATTTTAACATGTGATTTATGTCCCAAGGATCATTACAGCAACTATGTAGATCATGTGAAGACGGTATGTGAATATTGCCCTTTTCGAAACTTGAATGGATTTGCATGGATTGGCCATGGCAATAAATCCGAGGCATGTGGATGCCAACCGGGATACTTTTTCGATATGAAAACACAACGCTGCCAGATATGTGGTCCGGGTTATTCAACCTTTGTAAAGAATAGAGACCCATATTGCATATCATGTGAACCTGGCAAATACCAACCTCAAAAGGGGGGGGCATATTGTCCCCGCTGTCCACAAGGATACTATAATCCTCATCAAAACGCCTCAAGCTGTACAAAATGTCCTGCACCACTTAGCACAATCTCGTTCCATGATTTTACAGGCTCGTTGGTGTTGACTGATAATCGTCTGTTTCAAGCATTCGTGAGTACTACGGATGTTATTTGGCAGGCGGATTCTACTATAATTCCCAACCGGGAAAAGACGCCCACGCTTGCTGATGTTCAAGTCGTAAATTCCAAATTTTATGTACACCATCGAATCGACGTCAAACTTTACAATCCGGTCGTCGAAACCACATATTATTCCGGTGTGCACACGTTGACTTGTATATTAGAAATGCATGGAATGTTAAGGTATTATAACGTGACCATGACACAATATTGTACGATGATAAACACCGTTTCATACGACGAATATGAATGGAGTTTCACAGCCTTTCTCCTATTTGACTACAACACTATTCGCGAAAATGAAAATGAGATATCAATCTCATTGAAAAGATATGACGGTGCTATCAGCAATTTGTTAACAAATTTTATCAAAACAACGTACTATGAATATATTGATGAATCGTCTCACATTGATACTTTCGTTTTCACAAATGTTAAAAAGCAACTGCCACTAGATCCAAGTATTTGTTCTGTGTGTGACAAAGGGTATCGAACCAATCGAGAGAGAATGGCGGGAAGCTATTATTATTCATTCCATGGAAAATGTATGCCTTGTGTTCACAACACACAATACCAAAACGTTGGTTATTATTTACAACATGTCGGAGTCTTTGAGCATTGTGACTTATGTGATGAATGTGAAAATGATGACTGTCCAAACACAGTCACACTTTCCAATGGCACGCATTGCTTGTGTGAAAAGGGCTTCGAAAAGCTTGAATCTGGTTGCACTGAATGTCCTTTGTACATGGTAAAAGAAGAATTCAATCTTGACACATGTCATCCATGTCCAGAACATCATTATTACATTAATAATTCATTTTGCGAGATTTGCCAGCGGCATTCAATCCATGAAAACACTACAAATTCCCCAATATGTCTCTGTGAAAAGGGATACTACAACATAACTGCGGAAGTTGGGGCGGAAATCTTGTGTGAAGCATGCCCACCTGGTAAATACAAAGAACAAGCTGGTAATTTCGAGTGCACTAGTTGTCAACTAGGGTATGTGCACAATAGTACAGCCGTCAAAAATGAGACCGATTGTATAATTTGCGACATCGATACATATTCCTCTCACGACCGGACCCAATGCATTCGGTGTCCACCGCTGGCAACATCAGTGAAGGGTTCCTTTGACTTTCGACAACATTGTAAATGCCCTAGTAACGGTATGTTAGGAAGTAACCGTATGTTAGGGTATGATTCATGTGAATGTTCGGATATTGGGTACGAAAACAATGTAACTGATCCCTCAAGTCCGTGTGTAAAATGTCAAGTCGATTACTATAAAGCTGAAAATCATATTGGAATGTGTCTCAAATGCCCAACGCATACACATACAAATGGTTTGACCGGGCAACAAGAGTGCACTTGTGCCGATGGATTTTTTGGCCTGTTACCAACGGATTTCCCGTCGACGATCAAGGATTTATTTTGGAATCGTATGGGAATACAAATAGAGTCCTACTATGAACCACAGGGCATACAGGAATACAACAAAGTGATGATAGCGGAAAAATGTCGGCGATATTGTACAGACCAATACTTTACATTCGGTGTCGAGCTGACACTATTTCAAATTGTGCAACAAGATTTGGACTCAGAACCGATTGCCGAAAATGTGCAGTGTCGATGCATAGGACCAGATCCTGTACACGATATTTCCGAAAACAGACTTGTATCGATCCACACGTACTACATGAACCGAGAGCAAACATGCACGTCCTGTAGTTCTGGCAAGGTGCGAATAGGGCCTGGTTTTAGTACTTCGTGTAGAAATTGTGGAAAAAAACAATACTCAAACGACGAGCATACATTATGTATAGAGTGCCCAAACGGAACGCTAAGCGACGGAACTATCGGCAGTGTGAGTGAATGCAGCTGTGACAAAAACGGGTATGTATTGCTAGAAAATGGCGCCTGTAGCGGGTGTGCGGAAAACTTTTATATGACAGCATCGGGTTCTTGTCAACAATGTCCTAGCATGTTGAAACAACAGATATCCACTGGTAGTGAAAAGCTACAGCTCCGGTCGGAGTATGCGAGCTTTAAAATCGGGCATTGTATGTGTCCAGCGGGCATGGAACATACAGAGGCACAGTCAATTTTTTACAAAGAGAGGACTTTTACACAAACACAGCTTCCGCGAATTGATGGCACATCGTATGGGTTTGGTGACACGTTTCAACAGTTGGCACCATACCTGATGACGCGTGTTGTAAAGAAAGAGGAGAATGCATGTCGAGATTTCTGTTGGACACGACAAATATACTTTTACTATGGGATGTGGGATTTGGGTTATGTCGAAGTTCAGTTTGAGAACGATTTGAATGTTGATTCATCGGGTGTTGGTTGTTACTGTGTTCGCATGGGCGAAAATACTATTTCTGAGATTGATTTGGATCATATTGAATCAACATTACAGACTTCTTCCAAAGAGTTTTCTGCTGATCAATGTACGCAATTAACTTTGAATATGGAAAAAGTTGACGTAAAAGAGCAATGTTGGGATCAATATATAAGCCAACCCTGGGCAACCACGTTCCGGTTGATATGGGACAACTCTAATATTTTTTGTTGTAAGTGGTTTTCGCAATTTGCGGGTACTTGGAATTATGCAACCATACGGGATATGGAACAAATTCCTTATAAAAAGGATTGGGACTACACTCTGCAAACTGTCGATAACTTTTTTGAAAATCAATACAAAACACATGTGAATGAAAATGGATTTGACTTTAAACGATATTACGACACCGAATTCTGTATTCATGGAGGGCAGGTTCTTAATGCCTCTTTAGAATGCCAGACGTCAATTTACTATCATTCAACACAAGGATATCAGTCGTATGTAAAAATCACAGACGGGATATATGTGTCATCGGATTACAAGATTCTTGTCGTAACAGACAATGACAAGTTTCATTTTCACAGTCTAGACCCGCTTTCCATGTATGTGTTGTCATTTGAAAAACAAACAACGGAACAAAACATAACATGCAATGGAGCCCTGGAACTCGTAGTTCGCCCAAAAGGTCAATGTGAAGAATTTGTACTTCGACACGCACAAGATTTTAGCATCAGTTCCATAAAGGAGTTTAAGCTTCCACCCTTTTGCACGTTATGCGGTCCGGGAAAATACAAGAATGAGAGTCTTTTGCTTGCTTGTAGGGAGTGTCCAATAGGTTCGTACCGGGGAAACATAACTATTGACAACGTTGTGAATGACGTCCAACGTGATGCGCTGAATTGCAAAATGTGTACAATAAAGGACGAACAGCACCCGTTCTTCACTGGGGAAAATTTTTCGTCGGTTGTAGGTGCCACAGTTTATCATGATTGCAACTGCAAGACGGGATACTATGCGAATCAGGTGTGGAATGACATTGATTTATATGGCACGGATCGATGGTCTGATTATACATACGGCACTGAAGAACAGAAAGAGTATTGGCATATTACTCTCTACGGATCTTACAAACAAAAGCAAGTTTGTTGTGATCGCAAAGAGATATTTAAAATTCAAAGCAATAATATGCCCAAGTATATGTACGGACGAAATTTAGAATTTATTCAAATGGCATATAACGACGGAGTGCAGTTCAAAACCACTTTTGAAGACATATCATCACAATGCCAACAGTACTGTTATAGTAAAGGGTATGACCAATCACATTTGAAAATGATTTTTTTCCACAAAGACGACTCGCAAACGCGTACTGATGATTACCGCCCAGAGTGTGGTTGTTCCAACACAGACATATGTACGAGTACCCCGATTCAAATGTCTAATTGCCCCTTTTCTACGTCCACGGAAACTCAAGCTCATATTATCCAAAACTATATACAGAGTGATTCGTTCACACAATTGATATTTTCTTCAGAATTGAAACAGCATAGTTGCGATATGTGTCCCGGAGATCTTGTCGCAAAAGATTTGGGACAGTTTGCTTGTGATGAATGCGTTGTCAACTCAGTTCCGTCGGAAAGTCGGGATAAATGTCTATGTAACAAAGGTTACACGGGTATTGATTCGTTGTATACTGGGAATTTTGAATGTGAGGCATGTAACTATGGAAAATACTCCGATATCATAGGTATGACAGGCTACCAGTGGCAATCTGGGTGCGACGCTTGTTCAGATTTACTTTATCCTGCAACTACACGTACAAAAGCCAGCATATCATCTGATAACTGTACGTGTGTGTCCAACTCGTTCAAAAATGCAA
>Ga0222717_10000169_pt1 | contig 56485 bp, 50 predicted proteins | sample C33_18DmetaG_FD_165053 | JGI IMG/M metagenome (GOLD analysis project Ga0222717, IMG submission 165053) | Estuarine water microbial communities from San Francisco Bay, California, United States - C33_18D | ecosystem: Environmental > Aquatic > Marine > Unclassified | place: USA: California... | reverse complement strand
ACCGAGCGATCAATGGCGCTGGTCACCGAGCGGATCCGTTGTTCACCGGCGTGCAGCCCTAACCAAACAAGCAATTGGGAATTTGGAATGACTTCTCTGACCTAGAATAAATCAGTGAAAGGCTTGCAGTTCAAGCCTATCCAGTGCTTTGGGGCGTGTTAGCAGGCTTGCCGTGAGGGCGTTGCGGAAATGGAGGCGAGGGCGGGAATCGAACCCGCGATAAAGGTTTTGCAAACCTCGGCCTTACCACTTGGCTACCTCGCCATCTCCGAGTGGCTAGTTTGTGGGCTTGGCTGAGGTTGTCAACTGGATGAGCCGGTGAACCGCAGAATATCGACCAAGGAATTTCGACTGGTGAAGTGGTTTTCTAGAAGGGGCTTTCGGTTCCGAGGGCCTGGATGGTGACTTCGACTCGGCGGTTCTGGGCCTGTTCTTCGGGGGTGCCTTCGGCGATGAGGGGCTTGGATTTGCCGAGGCCCTTGACTTTGATGCGGGCGGGGTCGAGGCGGAGAGCGTCGAGGAGCCAGTTGCGGATGGCGGTGGCGCGGTTGACGCTGAGGGCCAGGTTGTATTGTTCTTCGCCGATAGTGTCGGTGTGGCCTTCGAGGACGAATTCGGAGTCCATGCGCTGCATGATGAGGGCGCCAAGTTTCATGAGGCTGAGCCGGGCTTCGTCTTTGAGTTCGGCGCTGTTGAACGCGAAGAGGACATCGGTGGGGACCCAAATGGGTTTGCCGGGGTCGCCGTTGCCTTTCATGCCGAGGACTTGGTCGAGGCTGGCGTAGCCGTCTGGGATGAGTTCGCCCGGGCCGTCTTCGCCGCTGCCTTTGGCGAGGTCTGCAAGGTCGGTGGCGCTGTCTTCTTGGGCGCCGAGGAGGTCACCGACATTCATTTCCGGGTGATTTGGATCGAGCGGGTTGGGGCGTTTTTCCATGCCCCTGAGGATTTGAGAGATGTCTTGGGTGGGATCCCCGTTGCTATCTGCTGGGCTAGCGAGGATCTCAGTTTCGGCCCCGGGAGTGTTGAGGGCGAGATTCTCTACGGCTTCGACGGAAGGCGTCATCTTAATTTCGGCGTTGACGAGGAAGTCCGCTGGGATGTCATCGGGATCGAACTCAGTGAACTTGGCGATTTCGTCAGCTAAGAGGTCGCTTTCCTCGGATTGGCCTTTGCTGGAGTCCCTGGTGAGTGGGTCCTTGTCGTCGTCGAGCACAGTACTGTCAAAGGTGGAGCGTTTGATGCTGAAGGCGTCGGTGAGCGTGATCTCGGCGACGGGCTCGACCTTGAAGGTTCCGAAGACGACCCAGAGGACGCCGTGGGCGGCGACGGAGAGGATGAGCGCGGTCATGATCCAGAAGGAGACACGTGAATCGGCGCGTCGCCGGTTCATGCCGGGGCGCTGCCAATGGTAACCGTCGCTAATCATGGTGATTTAAGGCTTATAAACTATCTCGTGTTGGGAGGGAAATCAACCGACCTGACAAGGTGGACGGGGTGAATAACGCAGATGTTCAAATAGCTGGGGGATTATGGCTGCGGTTTCTGGACAGGCCTGGAAGATAGAGTATCTAGCCATCTCCATGTTGTCCTGGTCGTTTCGCAGCCTTCTAATCGCTCTTGTTGGGGTGATGTTGGCGAGTTGTGCGTCGGCGTCTTCTCCGGGGCCGAGCGGGAGAATCAAGAATTCGCCGTACGTGATCGGTGGCATTCAGTATGTTCCGTATTCCGTGGACCAGGCGCGCTACTACGATGAAGTGGGCGTGGCTTCTTGGTACGGCCCAGATCGTTGGTTGTTCGGTGGCTCTGAGATCACGGCGAACGGCGAGTCTGTCGATTCGCGTAGTGTGAGTGCAGCGCACAAGTTGCTTCCATTGCCAAGTAAGGTGGAGGTCACGAATTTGCGGAATGGGAAGCGGGTGGTGATGCGGGTGAATGATCGCGGGCCCTTTATACATGGACGGATGTTAGATGTCAGTTCCCGCGCAGCGGAATTGTTAGACTTTAAACCAGATGGTCTTACCGATGTGCGTGTGCGCGTGCTTCGGGTGGGCGATTGATTCCACTTTCTTAAACGCACGACTGTTCCCCTTTTACCCACAACACTAAGCGAGCCTCACTTTAGTTTATGTACGTTACATCATCCGAACCCTCTCTTATGAGCTTCGAAAGCGATACGATCAAGTTTTTGGAATCCCATCACTTGTTCAAAGGAATTCCGTCGCAAGATTTGGCGATTATCTTCCCGTTTCTGGGCACCGAGCGGTTTGAACCTGGCGACCGGATCACGCGGGAAGACACGCCTGGCTTGGCAATTTATGTGATCACGAGAGGTTCCGTGGCGATGACGAAGCGAAAGCCTGATGGTGATGGGGCTGCTTTGTTAGAGCGTCTTGGGAAGGGTGCGACGTTTGGGGAGCTTGGGATGTTGGAAGGCAGTGAGCGTTCGGCTTCTGTGACAGCCGTGGAGGCAACAGAAACCTTAGTTTTGACGGATCAGGCGTTTCGTGATGTGTTTACGTTTCGTCCAGAAACCTACCGAATGATTATGGGGAATCTAGCTCGCGATTTGAGTAGGCGATTGAGGTCGGCCAACGCGCGCATCGCGGAGTTGGCTCCTGCGAGTGGTCGCAGTGAGGAGTGAGGTTTGTTGTTAGGCTACTGAGGAATGAGTGAGGAGACTGAAGACGAGGTAAAGAAGGATTTCATCCGGGAGATCATCGATGCGGATTTGGCGTCGGGGAAACACTCGGAGATTGTGACGCGGTTTCCTCCGGAGCCGAACGGTTACCTGCACATTGGACACGCGAAGTCCATTTGTTTGAATTTCGGGCTTTCCAAAGAGTATTCGCCGGCGAGGTGTCATCTGCGTTTTGACGATACGAACCCGTCGAAAGAGGAGACTGAGTATGTGGAATCTATTCAGGAAGATGTGCGGTGGTTAGGTTTTGATTGGGGGAAGAACTTGTTCTTCGCTTCGGATTATTTTGATCAGTTGCACGGGTTTGCAGTACAGTTGATCGAGTCGGGACACGCCTATGTGGATAGTCTCTCGGCGGAAGAGATACGGACATATCGCGGGACGTTGACGGAACCGGGCAAGCCAAGTCCACATCGGGACCGTTCGCTGGAGGAGAACTTGGATTTGTTTGCGCGCATGGCTAAAGGTGAGTTTGCTGAAGGTGAGCACGTCTTGCGGGCGAAGATCGACATGGCTTCGCCTAACATGAACATGCGCGACCCGACGCTCTATCGGATTCGCAAGGAATCCCATCATCGGACCGGGAACAAGTGGTGCGTGTATCCGATGTACGATTTTACCCACGGGTTATCTGATATGCTAGAGGGCGTGACGCATTCTCTGTGTACCCTGGAGTTCGAGCATCATCGTCCGCTTTATGAATGGTTTTTGAAAGTGTTAAAAACGCCGTGCCAGCCTCGACAGATCGAGTTTGCTCGGTTGGGCTTGACCTACACGGTAATGAGCAAGCGCTTTCTGCTAAAGTTGGTAGAGAGCGGTAAGGTGAATGGCTGGGATGATCCGCGTATGCCGACGATCTCAGGAATTCGACGTCGAGGGTACACGGCAGAGGCGATTCGGAGGTTCTGCCATCGCATCGGCCTGACGAAGTATCCTGGGATGACGGATATTTCTCTGCTCGAGTTCAGCGTGCGCGAGCATTTGAACGAGGTCGCGCCACGGGTGATGGGGGTGTTGAAGCCTCTGAAGGTGGTGATCACGAATTATCCAGAGGATGGCGAGGAGATGGTCGATGCCGTCAACCACCCGGGAGATCCTGAGGCGGGGAAACGCCCGGTGCCGTTTAGTCGCGAGCTCTACATTGAGCAGAACGATTTCATGGAGGATCCGCCCAGGAAGTTCTTTCGTTTGGGGCCGGGGCGGGAGGTTCGATTCCGCTATGCTTACTACGTGACGTGCCAGGAAGTGATCAAAGACGATCATGGGACCGTCACGGAATTGCGATGCACATATGATCCGGAAAGCCGCGGCGGAAAGTCGGCAGATGGTCGCAAGGTGAAGGGAACGATCCACTGGGTTTCTGCAAAGCACGCTGTGCCGGCGACGGTGCGTTTGATCGATCGTCTATTCACGGTGGAGGATCCTCATGCCGCTGATGGTGAGTTGGAAGATCAGCTCAATCCAGACGCGATTGAGGAGCTCATGGATTGCCAATTGGAGCCCAGTTTGAGGGGCCAGAAAGTGGGCTATCAGTGTCAGTTTGAACGACTTGGCTATTTCTGTATTGATCCCGATACGAAGGAGGATGGATTGGTGATCAATCGGACAATTGGCCTCCGAGATTCGTGGGCCAAGCAGGCTGGCAAGCGCTAGGAGTGTCGTTCCAGCCCAAAGCTACCCAACGTGCTTTCGAAGCGTCGCGTTGCCGTAGTTTCCGAATCCTAGGAGTCTGTCGGATTTTACAAATCTAGGGAAGATGCTAGAAATGGGGCATGAGTGCCGGCTTTGTTGATGTCGACCGTGAAACGCCAATGCTCCTGCCGCCCGACCTTCGTGACTGGGTTTCAGAAGACGATCTCGTCCACTTTATCATCGAAGCCGTCCAGCGGCTGCCGCTCGAAGACTTCCAGGTCAACCATCGTGGCAGCGGCGACCGACAGTTCCCACCGCACATGATGCTCGCGCTGCTCATCTACTGCTATGCCAACGGCCTCTTCTCCTCACGCAAGATCGAACGCGCCAAATATCGTGATGTTGCGGTGCGTTTCCTCACTGGAAACACCCATCCTGATCACGATACCATCTGCAAATTTCGGCGAGAGAACTTCGACGCTTTCAGCAAGGCCTTTGTCAGTGTGCTCGAACGCGCCCAAGAACTCAAGCTCCTCAAGCTCGGTGATGTCGCCATAGACGGTACGCACATCAAAGCCAACGCCTCTATCGACCAGAACGTCACCTACGAACGCGCCCTAGAGATTCGTGAACAACTCGAACTAGATGTGGCTGAACTGCTGGAGAAGGCTGAAACCGCAGACAAAACCGATGAAGACCATCAGAAACTTCCCAAAGAAATAGCCCGTCGCGAAAAGCTCATTTCCAAGATGGATCGCGCCATCGACGAGTTGAAACAACGTGCTGCGGTGCGCGATGCCAAAGCCCAAGCCGAATACGAAGAGAAACTCAAAAAACGGGAGCGCAAAGCCGAAGAGACCGGCAAGAAACCAGGCGAGAGAGCGCCTCAACCGCCCAAGACCGGCCCCGAAAACAGCGAAATCCAAGCCAACCTAACCGATCCAGACGCTCGCATCATGCGCAAGAACAAGCGATCTGGATTCACCGAAAGCTACAACGCCCAAGCCGCTGTCGATGCCGATGGCAGTCAACTCATCGTAGGCGAACATGTGAGTCAAAGCGCCAGTGACAGCACCGAGTTAGAAAACGGAATCAAAAGTATCCCCCGAGAAATCGGCAAACCCAAAGCCGGGCTCCTGGATACTGGCTACGTCGATGCAGACGCGATCGACCGCGTGCAAGAAGAGTTAGGAATTGACCTCTATGTGAGCGTAGATCGAGAAGATGCGCACAGCGAACGCAAGTACGACTACCGACCAAAGAAGCAAAGCGAACGGCCAACCAAAGCAATCAAAGATCCGCGCCTACTGGAGATGAGAGAAAAGCTACGAACCGAAGAAGGCAAAGCGCGGTATGCCAAACGCAACCACACGGTGGAGACAGCCTTTGGAATCATCAAAGCCGTGATGGGATTTCGAGGATTCATGTTTCGCGGCCTGGAGAAAGTGAGCGGCAAATGGACCCTTGTGTGTTTGAGTCATAATCTGAAGCGCTTGCATCAACTAAAAGCCTCCTAGAAGGCGAGAAGGCGAGAAGGCGAGAAGGCGAGAAGGCGAGAAGGCGAGAAGGCGAGAAGGCGAGAAGGCGAGAAGGAGGGGAATGGACTTCCGATTCCAGACCATGAAGGCAGAAACAAGGCAGATCTAGAGGGCAACCTAACCCAATCAACTGAATTTGGAAGAGGCCGAAGAATAGCCCAAATCTAACGCAATCTCATGGCTTGACTGGTTTTCAGGAAGTCCGACAGACTCCTAGGAGTGTTCCAGTGTCTAAGAATCTGAAGAATGCAGATCTTTAGCTAAAGTGAATTCTTAACCTTGCACTTATGGGTTTTACATTTATTTATTAAAAAATGGATTTAGCATCCGAGGATCATTTTCATGGCAATTGTAGCGCGAAGTAGTCGGGTTTCTCGCACCGTTCGAGCGGATCTGAGAGGAGCGGTCGAGGCGGTCGAGACAGCTGCATCTGGCCGAAAGTCTCTTTTCCCAAAGAGGAACATCTTTAGTTGCCGCTTGGAACAGGCGCAAGAAATCGCCGCGGTCGCTGTGTGCGACCTGGTGGCTCAGCTCCCTGCGGATGCCTTGTCCAATGAGTCTCCTGGTGAGCACACCCTTGTTCAAGTCATTCCAGTGATGACTGTCAGAGAAACGAGCGGTCCAGTTTGCTTCAGTATCGCAGCGATTAAACACGAGTGCCCGCAACTCTTTCGCCAGGGCTATCGAGTCGATCCAGAAGCGGTGATTCAGATTCCTTTAGAGCAAGTGTTTCTTGGCTATCCACGTCGACCTCAGCCCTTCACAATGCCTACTGAACCGACTTTCAGCACTGCCACTTCCCTTACATGAATCTCTCTCAACCATCTGGAAATGGCTCCTCGCGGGTGCCTGGTGTCCGCCCGTTGACCGGACCTGAGGCCAACTCAGGAAATGGGGCCTCTTACACAGAGGATGAGGCTCCGACCGTCAAAGCCTACCCGTCGGCGAACCAGATGCCTGCTCCCCGTGCGGATCGTCCGTCGCTGCCGCCTTCAGCTAATCAATCGTCAGGAGTTGCGTTGCCTTCCGCTGACGACATTTCGGGTCAGTGGGGAGAAAGGGTAGCAGACTCTTTCGCTTTCAATCTGCGTGAGCTCCTTGAAGGGATACCGATTGCGAAGCTGGGCTTTGATGCCCAGCGAATTCCGGCGAATGTGAAGGTAAGTTTGCCGATTGCGCTGTTGGAGTCTCAGTTGGCTTCTGGCCAGGTGAACGTTTCTCTCGGCGATGTTATCGCTGGATGCCTTGAGAAATACCGACCAGCCTTTGCGAAGGCGGATCCTCAACAAGGGATCCAGCTACCGATTCAAGAACTCCAAAACAAACTGCCACTGAAGACTGCAATGCCTCCTCAAGAATCCCCATTTCAACCGGCTGACCAACAAGTGCCAAACGCTGAGAACCCTTTCCAGGCGGCGCCGGCAGCACCTGACGCCGGGGCATCTCCTTTTGCTGCAGCTCAGCCACCAGCGGCTGCGGACTCGCCTTTTCAGGCACAACAGAGCCCATTCGGCCAAACAGCGGAGGCTGCTGCAGTAGACCGACAGGCTCAACCTTCTGTCCAGGCTTCGCCTTTCGGTCAGCCTGTAGCTAACGAGGCCTCTCCTTTCGCGGCCCCGGCGCAAGAGAGTCCCTTTGCACAGCAGCAAGCTCCACCAGCAGCACAAGGATCACCAGTAGTGTCTCCCTTTGCGGAGGCCCCTGCAGCTAGCCCATTTGGATCGCCGACCCAAGAGCAGGGCAACGGAGCGGAATCGCCTTTCGGCGCCTCACCTGCTCCGGCAGTGTCTCCGTTCGGGGCTTCAAGCGAACCGCCTGCGGCGTCTCCCTTTACTCCTGCAGCTATACCCACTCCAGGGGAACCCTTAGCAACATCGCCTTTCGGCGCAGCCCCAGAAGGACCTGCGAGCCCCGAGCACCCTGTCGCCTCGCCCTTTGGTGCGCCTCCTACCGCTGAAGCTGCGCCTGCAGCGTCTCCCTTCGGAGCACCTTCCGAAGCTACGCTTGCTGCTTCTCCCTTCGGCGCAGCTCCTGCAGCGGAGGCAGCTCCAGCAGCGTCGCCATTTGGGGCACTCGCCGAAGCCACCCCCGCACCAGCAGCATCGCCATTCGGAGCGCCGCCTGCAAAAGTGGTAATTGCTCCAGCAGCAGCTGAGTACCCAGATGCTCAGGCGCCTGCAGCATCTCCATTTGGAGCTACTCCCGAGGCCAATGGCTCTGCCTTTGCCACCCCGGTAAGGGAAGCGTCGCCATTTGGAGCATCACCAGCGGAGGCTGCCCCCGCAGCAGCGTCGCCATTCGGAAGGCCGTGTGCAGAAGCAATACCTGCTCCTGCAGCAGAGTCGCCATTCGGAGCGCCTCCAACGAAAGCGGCATCGCCTTTCCAATCGGAGCTCGCTGCTTCTGCGAATGGCCCTGCCTCGTCCTTCGGAGCTCCGCCTGCTGAAGCCGCCGCACTTGCGCCTGCGCCAGCAGACCCTCTTTTCGGCTTGCCTAATTCTGCTGCGCAAGCAGCTCCGGCAGCTGAACTCGCTGCTCCACCTGCAGCGGCTCCAGGGCTTACAGCGACGATCCCTTCTGCAGTCGATCCAGCCGCCGCCGCCTTGGCCGCGCGACCGGCTTCGCAAACACCTGGCATTGAGTTTGGGTTTGAGGCGGATCCCAAGCAGCTCGTTCTCCGTGCGCTGTTTGGAGTGGAAACGGCCTTGAATGCTGAGGATGTGCTCGGGCGCCTAACGAATATTGATGGTCTTGAAGCTTGTGTGCTGATCGAGAAGCAGTCGGGTAACACCCGTGCAACCAGCGGCAAGGATGCTGCTCGGACCTCCAGCTTTGAAGCTCAGGCGAAGCAAGCCTATCAAAAGGTTATTAGCTTGGCCGATGATCTTTCGGTCACGGATGCTGAGTCCTTCACCCTTCGGACGACGTATGGGGCAATGAGCTTCTTCAATGCGTCGGCTGCTTGTCTAGCAGTGTTGCAGCAAGATGGTCATTTCGAAGCGGGTGTCCGCGAACGCCTCACCCTAGTAACTCGGGAACTGTCCGAAATGCTCTAGCGTTGTTCTGGGGATCTCATTTCCCGACTCGCCAAACGCATCCCAGGCCCATGCCAACCGTCAATGAAGAGACTTTGGAGGTCCAGTTTAAGCTGGTCTTCTCAGGTTCAGCATTGTCCGGTAAGACTAGCAATGTAGCGGCAGTGCACGCTGCCCTGGATGAAGAGCAACGGGGAGATCTGATCTCGCTGAACACCTCTTCGGATCGGACTCTCTTCTTCGATTACTTGCCGGTGAATCCGGTTCTGATCGAAGGCTATCAAACTAAGTTTCTTCTCTACACCGTTCCGGGGCAAGTGGTCTACAACGCCACCCGCGAACTGGTGCTGCGCGGTGTAGACGGTCTTGTATTCGTTGCAGATTCGGATCCGGATCGATGGGATGCCAACATGGAGGCCTGGCAGAATCTTCTCCAAACATTGCAGAACAACGGGAGGGACCTTTCTGAGATTCCGCTCGTGTTTCAATATAATAAACGAGACCTGCCCAATGCAGTGCCTCTCGCCGAACTGGAAAGACAGCTCAACCCTCATGGATTCCCAGCCTTCGAAGCCGCTGCGCCTGCGGGTAAAGGAGTCTTGGAGACGCTCGAAGTCCTTTCCTCTGAGGTGCTTCGTCGGTTCCATCTTCGCCGTGAAGAAGAGGCTCGCGAGGTTTCTACCCGGCATGGTCAACCAATCACGGAGGCTAGTGCTTCTTGGTAACCCAGCTTTGAATTCATGAATGCTACCGCTCAAGCCTTCGCCAAAGACGCCTCCCTCCAGCCCCGTGCCCTGGATACAGGGCGGATACGTGAAATCCAAGAGGGGCTTGGCTCTTACGCACGGCTCTCAGGAGCTCAGGAAGCCGCCTTGCTCGACCCTACGGGTGCTGTACTCGTGCGTTGGGAAGGCTCCGAGCGATCGGCGGAACTCGATGCCCTTGGCGTTCTCGCTATGGCCTCCTTTAGTGCGACGCAGGCGCTTGCCCAGCAGCTCGGAGACACGACCTTTGGGGGTATTTGTCACCAGGGAAGACAGCGCTGCCTCTACTTGGCCCCACTTCTCCGTGGCTACATGTTGCTCACGCTTCATCCCACCAACGCCCGAATCCGAGACATGCGCCAATCTCTTGTCCGGATCGTGCCTCGGCTCAATCAGCAGCTCGCCTAGCCCAGCCAAGAGGCGAGTTCCACGCCGGCCTAGGATTCTCAAATTTGACTCGCAGTTTTTATATTTGCACTTCTCGCCCCGTTCACCGATAACTCAGGAACGTTTTTGGACCGAGAGGCCCAGGCCACACTCTCCTCGAAATTCTCATTTATGTTAGACCTCATCTTCAGCGGCGGCCGTCTTGTCTGGTTACTCGTTGGGTGTAGTATTGTTAGCTTTGCCATCTTCCTAGAGCGTTATCTGTATTTCCATCGCGCCACGATTAATGTGCCTCAACTCTTGGAGGGGCTGGCCAATCTCATTCGCAGGCGAAACTTTGCCGAGGCCATGCACCAGTGCGCCCTCGCTCCGGGCCCGGTTCCTCGGGTCATGCGCTCGGCGCTGATGCGGCACGATTACTCTCGAGAATACTTGCGGGACATTGTCCAAGAAGCCGGCCAAATGGAAGTGCCGAGGGTCGAACGATCCTTGCGCGTGCTGCTCACGATTGCGTATGTGGCACCGTTGATTGGCTTGCTCGGTACTCTGCTAGGCCTCCTAGATACCTTTGGCCATGTTAACGGAGGTGTGGGTGCGGCCACCTCTCTTTCCCTGGCCGATGGCGTCTATCGCAGCCTCGTGACCTCGGCTTCCGGTCTGATCGTCGCGATCCCAAGTTATGTGCTCTACGCCTTCCTGGTATCCCAAGCGAAGGGTCTCCTTCACGACATCGAGCGGGGCGGAATCGAGATCATCAACTTGATCGAGGATAGCCGTCAAGAGAGGGAGATCATTTCGATCACCGATGGTGACAAACTCAAGGTGGCCGCCGAATCAAAAGAAGACCGTCGCGATAAGAAGCGTCGTCGTTCTTGAAACTTGATCCTATCGCGGTCACACTCAAGGCACCGTCGGTAGCATGAAGTTAGAGTCCTCGTTAGATCGCACGCCTGCGCTTCTCCATCTCGCTCCTCTCTTGGATGTCATGGCGCTGATGGTTGTCTTCTATTTGTTGGGAAGTACGTTCATTCACCACAGTGGACTTAACATTGAGCCGGCAGTCTCAGATTCTCAATTGCCACCGCTAGGAACTTCACATGTCGCTTTGCTCACGGCTGGGGATCCTCCGCAGGTCGTCTTTGACCGGGCGCCGATGTCTTTCCAAGCGCTTATGAGACGCCTTGAACTGAAGGAGCGCCCAGAGGATGCGCAAGGCTCGATCTACTTCATGTTCGATCAACGCCTACCCAGTGGCACAACATTGAAAGTGCTCAATGCAGCGCTAATGAGTAAGTACAAGGTGTATTATGGCTCAGTGGCACCGCCTGCACCTGCTCCCTAGTATGGAGAAGACTAACGAAAGCTTGTTTGAATGGAAAGCGCCGTCTTCACAATTTTGGCAGCGGCTCGCAATGGCGTCGATCACTTCGTTGACTATTCACGTTCTCTGTTTCTACCTCTTTCAAGTGCAGGAACCGAAAGCTCGCCGAACCTTACCTCAAACCTTGTCTGCGGTTGCCCTGACGCTGGATCAACCTGCGGCCCGCACGATCTTGAGGCAATTAGAAGACTACCACTCGGCTTACTCTGGCACCTTGCTTGCGGGCAGCACGTTGGAAATGCCTTTTCCCAGTCTCGACTACGAATCTACCTATCAAACTGCTAGTGTGCAACTGATGCCGTTGCCAAAGCCAGAATCGTTTCGTCCGGCAGCTCGCGATGTGCTTGCGGTTAGTCCGCTCATGCTTCCAAAGATTCCCGCATGGACCCCACCGGAAGGCTCCGTGGAACAGGCTCAAGAGCCCAGTGGTTTCTTGAAATTGGCCGAAGGCCTGACTCTAAAGCTACCCGCGGTATGGCAAGGTCGTGCGGAGCCGCGTGAGGGGAGCGATGTGGATTGGGCCGCTCTTCGGGGCGCCTTGATTGCAGAAAGCGGCCGCTCTCTTTGGCGCATTGCCATCGATTCGACCGGAGCCGTCAGTAAAATCTTTCCCTTGTCGGAACCTCCTCGTCAGGAGGTTAAAGCCGCCGTCAAGACCCTGACGTTCTCACCACCTCAGGGCAATGAAACCCACTGGTTCAAAGTGGAAGTTCTGTGGGGGGAAAGTGATGTTGCTGAGCCATGATACGTGTGCCCATCAGCGAATTTCTGGAGATCTATCTGGGAGCCGTCCTTCTTTGGACCTTCGTTGTCTGGTTGGCTGCCAATTGGTTAAAGCGCCGCCGGGAAATTCGTGCCCGTCGGCTGGTCATCGAATGTAGCATCTGCGGTCACGCCTTTCGCGACCCCGCGCAGAACCCACTCACGCGCTGCCCGTCCTGTGGTCGGCTCAACGAACGGCCCGCCTATTCTGGGCTTTGAGTTTCCGATTCCTTTTCACTTGCCAAAGTCTAGGGCCAGTGGAAGTCTGATTTGGAAATGCGGGTGTAGCTCAGGGGTAGAGCGCAACCTTGCCAAGGTTGAAGTCGGGCGTTCGAATCGCCTCACCCGCTCCATCATTTTCAAGGGGTTACGAGAAATCGTAACCCCTTTCTTATGTTCGCGATCTGCCTGATTGTCGTGGCCCATGACCTTCTCGAACCTTCCTTTCTCAAAGGTGGATGTGCTTGAACTCTCTCCATGCCTCCACTGCGTTCTCGGACGGACAAAAGTTCGCAGAAATACTTTTGGAGGCAGGAGGGAATCTTCAGGAAGCCCTCAAGCTTCTTGAGCGGGTTGAAAGTGCTCAACTGGTAAAAAGATACACTTTGGAAGTATACGGTATCCCTACCACCTTTAAACCACCAGTGACAACCTTCACACCAGTGCTCGATGGTGGCCTTTATGGGACCGGGTCATAGAGCTGTGCTTGTTGCTTGCAAGATGATTACGGGGATTATCCTATTCGCAATTCTCGTTGAGTTTAGCAGTAGGCCACGAACGGTTTCTGTCGCCGAAATGGTAAGCCTCACACTGGCATAAGCCTCTAACGATAGAACGGAATTCTTTAAACCCTTCATGGATTCCTCATGCAAAGGGCATGAAAGCAAACTCATCCTGATCATCCTAGCGAGTGGGATGGCTGAGAATTATGAGACCTGCCTTCACCACGTATCGGGCTCAATCCGTAGGCTTGACTATCACTATCTATCTAGAAAAAGGGTGTCACTTTCAAATCGACCTTGAGAAACATGGCAGTTCTTGGTCCATCGATCGGATTTGGTTCTGCAGATGAGTTCTGTTTCCGCAATTTCGGCTATCGTATGGAGAGTTTATGCCATCACTGCACCTTGATTTTGCGTAACGCCTCGGTCGATCCATCTGGGTTCAAATACACAACGGAATAGGTTCCCAGAGGGTATGCGGAGATGTTGATGCTTCCACAAGTCGATCCCTTGCCTTTTTCGGCAATACTGGTGTCTAGAGACAGACTGATGATGTCGTCAACGCGCACGCACATCAGCTTTCGAACGACCATTCCTGAATTCACAGAAATCGGCCTCTTCGTGATCTCTTTGAGCCCTGTGTCGTCACAAGAAACAACGAGCTTCTTCTTTTCGAGGCCTACCTTCATGCCTTCCACGGATTGGAGGAAGTTCCGATCGCGGTGTTTCGGGGTCAAGAATCCGAACGGTCCAGCATGACAGGTAGAAACGATCGTTGAGATGAGAGCTAGTGATGGTATGAGCGATTTCATCTTATCGACGTGCACTTTTCAACACTAGAGCCGCTCCGGCCAACAATGCAAAAGTGGCGTCATAGGGTCTTTCTCATCGGTCTAGTAACTGATAATGGACCCGAAGATTGTTCAGACATCCTTATGGAATATTTGCCGATGACGAGGGTATCCCGGGTAGCGTCGACGAAATCGGGGGCGACTGGATCCAGGCCATTGATCTTTATCAGGTGGCCTATCTGAGCGAGCGCACGCTCGATGGTGCGGTAGTTGCCGTTGGTCACACGGGATGACTACCGAGATAATTTGTTCGTTAAGAGGCGGCAGCCCCGGAAACCTTGGGCGTTCAGCCGTTCTCACCTCAAACCTAAGTGGATTCGGGTACTGCTCAGAGAGGGTGATTCCTGCGCGAGTCTTACTCTTTAATCTTTTCCCTTTCATGATAGCGTACTCTAAAAAAGAAGGTGAGTGTACGGCACCAACAGCTAGTATCATACCATATGAGCACCAACTCAACTCCAGTCCCAAAACCAGGGGAGAAGTTTCCCAACGGGATCACTGTGCGAAGTGTCAACGAGGGCACCATCCACTACACAAAAGAAGGCTCAGGACAAACCTGGGAGGTTCCTCTCGCCCTATGGGATGTCATCTCAGCTGAGCAGGAAGTGCAGAACCAGTGGCCTAGTGTGCTGCAAGTGAAGGCTTCACACGCAGCAAGGTAGGCATCAATGCTCCACCTCTTTCTTAATTTTTCGCCCAATCGAGACTGCCTTCTATTGGGCGAAACGAGGGTGCGGAGAATTCGTCACCCCATGAAGTAACAGCGTAGTCATAACGCTGCGCAAAAGCTAGAATATGAAATCGGATGCGAGATTGGCATCTCCTGCCGGGCGACGACTTCATTTATCACAGGCATGAGCGCTTCGCGGTGGTCTGTCTACATCATCCGCTGTGGTGACGGCACGCTCTATACTGGCATTACCACCGATGTCGACCGACGTTTTGCTGAACACAATTCCCAGGGGCCTAAGGCTGCTAAATACACTCGTAGCAAGCTTCCGCTAGCAATCGTCTATCGAAGGGAGGTGGGTAGCCGCTCCAAGGCCAGCAAGGAGGAGCTTCGAATCAAGTCGCTGACTCGAAATCAGAAACTTGCACTGATTGGCTAGTGTCGCCTAGTTCGAGTTCTGTGTCTTTGAAGTGGTCGCCCCAAACGGGGTCCTGCAGACATTGAGGCTTCCACGTCCCTTTATGAACTTCCGGTCCTTCGTTTGTCTAGAGTTGGTCTGCGTTCCGGATGGACCTTCTTGCGCTGGTGTACTGAGTCCTATCGTCGTATTGCCTTCGATACTGTCATCGATGAGAGGAGCTCAAGGCGTTCGAGAAGATGGTCCAAGGATTGATTCTTAAAGTCTGGTTTCGCGCCCTCTGGGAAAACGGTTTCCAAGGGCAAGGCTTCTTCATCGTCTCGTTGTGCTGAGATGAGGTCGCTTAGTTCTTGGCGTAGCTGAGGCTGCGTAATTTTACGGGTCCAGGCGAGCGCTTGTTCCGCGTCTGGGCGACTGCGATCTATCGTGCGGTCGATCGTGCGGTCGATCGTGCGGTCGATCGTGCGGTCGATCATTTTAATGAACGAACGATGGCATTACGCTGTTTCTGGCGGGGCAATTTGAGGCTATTTTTGCGGCGATACGAGGATCGAGGGATGCTAACAGATTCATTTCAGTACGGGCGAGAGCGTAGTAGGTAGGAGAGTTCTGTGGTAGGGTTGCCGTCCTGCGGTTGAGCAGTTTGCGCCTAGCACTGACCGACCAAACGAGTCCAAAGGTATAGACGACAGCGGTTAGCTCGTCGCCCTTGAACTTGTTGGGTAGCTCAGTGGCCTCCGAACCATCGGATTGCCAAAGCTTGTAGAAGGCGGGCCTTTAGGCTTCGGTTTGGCTGCGGCCTGAAGGAAGCACGCTGGCCCATTCGTAGATCTTCATCGTAGGAAACTTCTCGGCAGCGGCTGCAAAGGAGTGAGTTGCCTTGGTTTCCGAAGCATACTGCTCGATGAAGGCCGTGGGGGCTTGATCTTGTTCGGGATCGGGCTGCTCTAACCAACTCTCAAAGGCACCTTCGGTGGCGGTCCAACGGGTATCGGTGGCGTTGGTGGCGAATCGAGGGCCTCTACTATGGTTTCCGAGTCTTCGTCGAGAAACTTGCCATACACACATCCGGGGCACAGACCCTGCGGAGATGCCGCGGGGATCTGCTTTCCACACTGGATGCAAACATTGGCCATCAGCGTGGTCGGTGGGAGGACGTAAGCATCGGGGCGAAGGACTAACGGTCGCTCGATGTGTTGATGCGACCGCCTTAACGTAGCGATCAGCGGAACGGCGGGGAAGCCTTGATTGATCTTTCCACATGATTGGGGGTCGGATTTAGAAATAGGGCATTGATAGTAAGGTGTCGAGTTGTCCTGGATTATTCTTGGCCAACTCTTGTCTCTGCTGCCGGGCTGTTTAGAGTTCGCCAATGCGATCAATCTTAGGGATCATTCTCGGAGTCATTGTCGGTGCCATCGGGGCCGTGCTCTTTACCCAGAGCCTTCCAGCAAAGGCTGGAAGTGCGGAAGCGCGGGCGGAGAAAGCGGAGTTCGAAAGGCAGAAGGCTGAGCAGAAGATTGAGGCGCTACGCGTACAGCTCGATCCGAATCGGCGTGAGGCGACGCGGCGCCAGGCGATGGATAGCATTGCTCAACGCATCCGTTCGGGACGACGTGTGAATTTGGATGATGTCTTCAAGGGCACGATGAAGCCGTGGATGCGCGATATGGCGCCGCTCTTTGATCGAGGACGGGTGGCGGGTGAAAAGCGACAATTAAACTACCTGAGCGGAGAGCTCACACGAGCGTATGGCCTCGACGATGGGCAACAAGAGGCTCTGAACGTGTGGCTTGACCGGCAAGCCGAGGCAAACGGTGATCGGATTTCCAGAGTGCTCGATGACCCCGAGTCGGGCTTCATTGACTTCTCCAAAGTGATAGATGAACGTAATGACTCTCTCCGATACAGCCAAGATCTTGATGACTTCATGGCCAGAACGCTCGATGCGGATACTCTAGCAACCTATCAAGCGGATCGCCTAGCCGAGCGCGTCGAACGTGTCCAGAATGAGGCCGAAGGGCGTGTGCAACGGCTAGACTTTTTGGTCGATCTGGATGAAGAACAGAAGGATCAGGCGTTCGCCATCCTGGCTCATAGCTCAGAATACTTCGATCCGAGCATGCAGTTTGAGGGATTGGAGAATGAGTTGAGCGGATTGCGACCTGGCATGGATGCGAACAAGAGCATTGAAGGGATCTTACGCCCTGAGCAGCTGCAGCGATTGGGAGACCGACAGAGAGAACGGCGGGCTGATGCGTTCAGTGAGTTTGAAGAGTTGGGGCTCACTCCACCACAAGGTTGGGAAGAGATGGAGTCTGGTGCCTACTAGTACTATCTTATGTCGGAGACTTCAGCGATTGAGATCAAAGATCTGCGAGTCGACTACGGCAACTTCGTTGCGGTGGAAGACATCAGTCTGACTATTCCGTTTGGCGAGGTGTATGGACTGGTTGGGCCGAACGGGGCAGGCAAGACGAGCACCTTTAAAGTGCTCGCGACTCTCATGGAGCAGACGTATGGCGAGGTTCGTATTGCGGGTCATGATGTGTTAGAGCAAACAGAAGCCGCTCGACGCCTACTGGGCTACATGCCAGATCTCGCGCCAGTACCTTCCGATTTGAAGGTATGGGAGTTTCTCAATTTTCATGCGGACACCCACGCTTTGGGTAGTCGACGGGCCAGACTGGAACGGGTTGATGAGTGTCTCGCCCGCGTGAATCTCACCGATAATCGAGAATCTTGGTGCAAGAAGCTCTCGCGCGGCCAAACGCAAAGGGTCGTTCTGGCAAAGACCTTGTTGCACCGTCCGCAGGTGCTCATCCTTGATGAGCCTGCTAGTGGCCTTGATCCACTTTCCCGGCGCGAGCTCAGACATGCACTTCAAGATCTGGCGAAGCAGGGCGCCACGGTGATCGTGAGTTCGCACATCCTGGGTGAACTCGCTGAGATGTGTTCCTCCCTTTGCGTCATGAATCAGGGAAAACTTCTGGCGTCGGGTTCTTCGGACCAGGTGCTGCAAGAGCTTGGCAACGCCGAGCGTCGCATCACGGCTGTCTTGGCGAGTAATCAGGCCTCAGATCTAAGCGGGTGGCTGGAGACGAAAGACGGTGTCGGGGAGATTGAGCGTTCCTCTGACAGTCAGCTCACTTTCACCTTTACGGGTGATGAGGCGGCTAAAGCGCGCTTGTTAGCCTCATGCATTCAACAAAACTTTCTCGTGGCGGATTTCCATGAGAGAGGCTCTTCGTTTGAAGAGATCCTGGTGGAAGTGGCGGAGGGCAATCGCGTGTCATGACAGAATCTTATTCCAGGCCAGAGCAAGCGCCGACCTGGAAGCTCTGGGAGAATCCGATTATTCGGCGTTACGCGCAGTCGCGGTTGCGGCCGCAAGGCCTTGGGTTCTGGCTTTTGGTCGTTCTTCTCATAGCCGGATTCATCTTCTTTCTTAGTCGGTCGATAGCCTACCAGAGGAGTGGGTTGGCGATGATGGATGCGGAAAGGACGCCACTCATTCCTCTCTTCATCCTCCAAGGAGTCATCTTGTTCTTGTTAGGCACTGGTCAAGTCGCTGGAGCCATGACTGCAGAAGGTGATGAAGGGGTGCTCGACTACCAGCGTCTCGCGCCGATGACGCCACTTGCTAAGGTGTTAGGTTATCTCTTCGGCTTGCCCATCCGCGAGTATCTGCTTTGTTTGGCCACGTTTCCCTTTACGCTTTGGTGTCTTTGGAAAGGGGGTGTGCCTTTTTACGTCGCCGCTGAGCTGTATGCCACGTTCTTCTGCTCAGCGATCCTCTATCACTTGACCGGGCTGATTGCTGGCACCGTATTAAAGAATCGCCGATGGGCCTTTCTAGTTTCCATGGGCATTGTCTTTCTGCTCTACACGCTTATTCCGCAGCTCGCTAAATTCGGTCTAGTCTACTTTCGTTACCTTACGGTTCGGCCAGTCTTCGACCAGCACATGGTTTCACTCCTTCCGCAAACAGCTGGCGCGTTGGTCGACACGTTCAATCGACTCCTGCCGCCCTTACGCCCCTTTAATCTCAACTTACCCGAGACGTTCTTCACCCTGTTCTCGCAGTTTATGCTCATTTTGACGGGCATTGTCATGCTTTGGCGACGGTGGCGGCGGGATGAGTCGCACCTGCTCGGCAAAGCATGGGCGCTCGGTCTCTATGCATGGACGCAGATCATGCTGCTGGGAAATGTCCTGCCATTGATTGAAAGGGGAGAGGTCTTTCCATCGCAAGAGATGAACCGGCGATTCCGCAGTTTTGCCCAAGAGTGGCAACCTCAGGGAGAGGAAGCTGTGGTTATGTCAGGTGCCTATGGACTGGTTAGTGTTGCCTTGCTTTGGGTCATGACTCTAATGATCACGCCGTCGAAGGATACGCAAATTCGTGGATGGCGACGGACGCGAAAGCTTGGGCGTCGGCGGATGGTTCCCACCTCGGATCCCGCTACGGGATTCTGGGCCGTTTGCCTCATGGCCGTGATTGGGGTAGCCGGTTGGTTTCTTTTTACACGTGCGGTGGTCGAGTCTCATTGGTTTGGCCAGACCATGCCTAAGGAGACGATGTTGGCGATGGGCCTCACGTTTGCCACTTGTGGATTGGGCTTTCACGGTCTCTTGGAAGGCCGTGGAGGTAAAGTCATGACGCTCACGGTAATCTTGTTAGGCGTCGCGCCAATCATGCTGGGAACAGTGCTTGGTGCGGCGAATGATCGCTTTGTTGCCGTATCGGCTTGGCTCTTTGCCATGTCGCCGGTGAGCGGTCCGCTCTTTGCGCCGGGTGCCACGCTTCCCATGGCGGATCTTCCAGAAGAAGTCTTCAAAGCAGTGCCTCGGGCTTTCTGGTTCTTTCAGTTTGTCATGCTGCTTGCGGCACTTTGGTTGGCGATCGATCTTTGGAAACGTCGCCGGGCGATCGCGAAGAGTACGGAGCAAGCCTAGGAGGACCACCAGGCGGATGCGCTTGTTGGTGCAAGGACTAGAGGCACCCCGGAGGAGACTTGTGGATACAAACGCTTAATTCTTGAATTTATAAAAATTATGAATATAATTGATGTTAACTTGGTTATCTATCATGACGTGTCGTGCTTTCTTCCTTGGGGCCAGTCTTTCTCTGGCCATTCACTGTGCTGTTGCTGGTCCCACTTCCGTGGGTAAGAACGGGTATGGCAAGAGCTGCGGGAAGGACGAGGACGAGCCGGCTATCGAAATTCACGTCGAGATTCCGGAGGTCTCTCGTAATCGGGTAGGTGTCCTTGCGACTGGTGGCCTCGGTATCTCCGCAGAGGTCCTTAGTAATGCGTTCACCAAGAAGTCGCCGACCACCCCGATTACTCAGTCAGAAGACGCTGATTTCGCTCTTGGAGGCGAGATCTTCTATGAGCGTATTCTGTCAGCGGACCCATCGGCACAGGATCTTTGGGGAATCCGAGTTGGAGTAGGCTACTCACAGCTGGAGATGGAGGATCGCCATAGCGGTTTTGATGAGTTCGGCCAGTTCTTCACGTTGGAGCACGATTTCGGTGCCGATCTGATCCATGCGAATGTGGGACCTTTTTTCGAGCGCCGTTTCACCGACCGCTTCTATGGCCAAGCCAGTGTGGGTCTGACAGCGGCCTACATCGACGCGGACCTGGAGACCACGCACTCAGCTGGATTTAGTGCTTATGAAGGCGATGACGAGTTTCTCTTTGGCGCGTATGCTCAGGTGGCTCTGGGTTACCAAGTGTCATCTAATTGGAGCCTGATGGCAGGTATTCGCTACCAATACCTCGATACCTTTGAGATCGACAATGGGATCTCTGAAGTCGAACTCGATTTCGATAGCTCATACGTGGTTTTTGCTGGCGTACGCTGGAAGTTTTAGAATGGCCTTCGTGGTGAGGACAGAAAGTCCTGGTTGGACTTTTGCTGGCGGCGGTTGAATTCTGGGGCGTGTTTCGTTTCATTCACGCTGCTGATATTCATCTGGATTCCCCGTTACGGGGACTCTCGCAGCGTGAAGGGGCGCCCGAGGAGGACATTCGAGGTGCCAGTCGCCGTGCGTTGGAGAATTTGGTAGGGTTGTGTCTGGAAGAGAACGTCGATTTCCTTCTGATTGCTGGAGATGTGTATGATGGTGATTGGCCGGACTTTAACACCGGGCTGTTTTTCAATCGGCAGATGCTTCGCCTTCGGGAAGCGGGCATTCTGGTGTATCTGATCTCGGGAAACCACGATGCGCAGTCGAAGATCACGAAGTCGCTGTCGTTGCCAGAGAATGTGCAGGCGTTTCCGGTAAGAAAGCCAAAGTCCCTTAAGCACCCGACCTTGCCGGTGACGTTTCACGGTCAGGGGTTTGCTACGGCGAGCGTGACGGAGAATCTTTCGCTGAGCTATCCGGAGGCGACTGAGGGGCGATTCAACATCGGGCTTCTGCACTGTTCGATTGGCGATTCACCTCATGCGGCTTATGCGCCGTGTACGGTGGCGAATCTCCTGACGAAACACTATGATTATTGGGCTTTGGGGCATATTCATCTGCACGCGGTGCTCCACGAATCGCCGCACATTGTTTACAGTGGTAACATCCAGGGACGTCATGCTCGAGAGCCAGGCGAGCGCGGCTGCTATGTGATTGCGGTGAATGATGACCTTGCGGTGGAGAGCTTAGAATTCAAAGCGCTCGATGTCGTGCGCTGGGAGCAGTGTGAGGTTGATTTGGGAGGCATCGAAGATCGGAACGCCGCGCTACGAAAGATTCGAACGGCAGTGATGGAAGTAGCGGCGAGTGCGTCCCCGCGTTTACTCTGTGTCCGCTTAACGCTTTTAGGTCAGACACCACTTCACAGTGAATTGCATGTTGGAAAGGAAGCGTGGCGCGCAGAAGTGGTCAACGTGGCGCAGGAAGTGAGCGACGAGATTTGGGTGGAGCGCATTCGCTTGCGGACCCAGTCGCCTGTTGATCTGGAACAACTGGCTGGGCAGAGCGATCTGACGGCTCAGGTGGTGGAGGCGCTGTGCGAAATCGATGTTTCTGAGCATCCTAACAATGTGATGGATTTGCTGGGGAAGCTTCCGGTGTCTGCTCAGGGAGAACTGGCTCAGTCAGATCACGCGCTGAAGGAAAACGTCACTGCGCTCGTGATCGATGCGCTCACCTCGTCCGCTACGCATGAGATTTGATCAGCTCCAGATCCCGGCGTTTGGACCGTTCACGGATTTCTCGCTTACCTTCGAGTCGAACTCGAATGACCTTCACTTGATCTATGGGGCGAATGAGAGAGGAAAGAGTTCGCTCTTACGTGCGATCGATCATCTTCTCTTTGGGATTCCTCCGCGGTCGACTGACAATTTCCTGCATGCCCATCAAAAACTGCGAATTGGCGCGACGATTTCTGAAAGTGAGAAAGAGCGATTATTCTTTCAGCGAAAGAAGGGAAACGCAAACACGTTGCTGGATGCCGATGGAAATGTGTTGCCGGACACCTTGCTGAAGGCGTTTCTTGGGCCTGTGGATAGCGGGTTCTTCAGCTCGATGTTCGGCCTTGATACGGAGTCGCTTAGAGATGGTGCGGGTGCACTGATTGCGGGTGAAGGCGAACTGGGGTCCGCATTGTTCTCTGCTAGCCTTGGGAGCACGGATATCGATGCTGCGATCGCCAAGTTGCAGGAGGGCGCTGATGGGCTTTTCAAAGGGCGGTCGACGAAGGTGAGGATTCCAGTGGCAATGAAGGCGTTTAAGGAGTGCGAGAAGGCGTCTCGAGAAGCGACGACAAAGGTGACGGCCTGGAAGACACTTCAGAAGGCCTTGAAAGCTGCTCAAGAAGAATTTGATAGAGTAGATGAAGTGCAGCGCAAGTCACAGCAGCGTTTGCGTGCGGTGGAGCGTCTGCTCAGCGCGTTGCCGATTATTTCACAGTTAACCCATGCACGAAAGGGACTAGAGGAATTAGCGTATCTGCCAGAGCTTGCTGATGACTTTGTGGGGCGTGTGAAACAAGCACGGGAGCAAGTTCGTGAGCGTGAGCAATCCATAGCGTCGCGCGAAAACCAACTGGTTGGGTTGCGTGAACAGTTGGCCGCCGTGACGACACAACCAGAGATCTTGAAGCGATCCGGGAAGATCGAGCACCTTTACCAAGCACTTGACGCGCATCTGAGTCGAAAGCGTGCGATGCCACCGCTTCGTGCTGAGTATGAGGCGCAGTCGACTCAACTGGGGCAGGCGCTCGAGAAGCTTGGCCTTGCCATGGTCGATCTTGCTAGTGTGCCTAAAGTCACCACCGATTTGGTGGAGAAGGCCGTGGGCCTGAAAGACGGTTTGGCAGAGGCGGCCAGTAAAGTGACTTTGGCAAAGGTGACGATGGCGCGGGTGTCGAAGGAAAGTGCGGCTCTGGCGGAAGAATTATCAGTGGTGTCTCTACCTAAGAGTTCCACTGTTTTGAAGGCGCTGAGAGAGCGTGCGCGCTCTGCAGAGTCGGCGCGTGGTCGGAAGACCGAGCTAACAGCTGAACTTAAGAAACTGTCTCGCGCTAACGAGACACTGGCAGCGCGGCTGAGCCTCGCTGATCTTGCTGTCGATAGAGTTCAGCAATTGGCACCACCCTCTACGGAAACCATCCATGAGGAGAAGGCGCGCCTCGATGGGCTTGAGAAACGGCTTGAGCGAGCGGGTGACGAACGGTCAGATCTTGATCGACGAATACACGATGAGGAAACAGCGCTGGCGACGTTGCGTGAACAGGGGGCTCGCTACACCGAGGATGATCTCGCGAAGAAGCGTCGAGAGCGTGATGAGCATTTGACTGCAGCATTAGAAGGCGAGGCGTCTTCGCGAAAGGTCTTGCCTGGAGAAGTGCGAGAAGCAGATGAGGTGGCCGATAGCTTGCGGAGCCACGCAGAGCAGATAGCCCGAGCCGAGAATCATGCACGCGCGATTGCGGATCTTAACGGAAAGCGAGAACTGGCTTCTTCGACTCTGGGGAAACTGAGTGTAGAATGCGATCAATGGCAGAAGGATTGGGAGAGTCGTTGTGCGGCTATTCCAGCGCCGGTGCAACCTCCGCACGACCTGATCGGGTGGGTGACAGATTGGAGAGAGCTATGCGAGGTGCTTGATAGGATGGCGGAGGTGGAGGATGAGGTGGAAGCGTTGGCCCAGGAAGTGGGCGGTGCCCATGAGGCTTTGGCAGAGGCGCTGGGGCATTCGGACGATGAGTTCGTCTCGCTGGTGGCGTTGTTAGAAGAGCGCCTGGCGAGCCTTGCAGAAGCCACTGGTGCGCACCAAGAAAGGGTGAAACGCCAGGCTCAGCTCAAGCGTGAATCCGCTGATGCCGAGGAGGCGATTGAGAAGGCTGAAGCAGAACGCGAGCGGCAACAGGCGGTGCTAGGGGAGCTGACGGCCCGCTTTCCTGCGCCGATTGATGGGCTTCAGCGGGTGCAAGACTTGGCCAGTGCTGTGGAGGAGTTGGAACAACGGATCACACAGGAAGAGAACGCGATTCAAGACATGGATGCGCGGCTCTTAGCCGTTCGGCCGGAAGCGTCCCAAGAGAATCATGCCGCTGAGGTGGGGCAGCTTTGGGCAGAACTCGAGACGGCGAAGTCGGCCGAGAGTCAGGTCAAGGTACTGCAGGCGAGCATTGACGCTGCAGAGGAGAAGCGGTCTCACGACAAAGCGGCCTTGGAATCTGCGAGCGCTGCAGTGACAGAGTTGCGAGAGATCTGTGGGGCAGCGGACATGGGTGCTCTGGAAACGACACTCGCTGGGATTGAGAGGAAGTCAGAGTTTCGAAAGGCGATTGCGAAGTCAGAATCCAATTTAGCGTCGATGTCAGGCGGGCAGGCGCTGGAAAGATTCATTGAGGAGGCGACGGGCTCATCCGAGGACGAGCTTCAGGGCGAGAAGGCTGAGCTGGAACGTGTCCTGCCAGAACACCAAGGAGCCCGGGATTCGGCGCGTGAGCAGTTGAATCTACTGAAGGTGGAAGACGCTCAGCTACAGCAAGCGAGTGATGCCGCGGCGGTCCAGCAGCAACAGGCGGAGCTGCATCTCTCTTCCATTGTTTCTGACGTGCGACGCTTCATGGAACTTCAGCATGCGATTCAGTTCCTCCGGGAGCAGATCGAGATCTATCGGGAGCGAACGCAAGGACCCATGATCGAAAGCACGAGCACCTACTTCGCCGCACTAACCAACGGAGGATTCGCCAAAGTAGCGGCGCAGATGACGGAGAAGAATGTGCCCAAGCTGGTCGGAGTTCGTGAAGATGGCAGCTTTATCGAAACGACCGCGATGTCGGAAGGGACTGCGGATCAGCTCTACTTGGCGCTGAGATTTGCGGCGATTGACCTGCATTTGTCAACGTATTCCCCTATGCCCTTGGTCCTGGATGATCTTTTGATGACTTTTGATGATGAGCGTACGACGGCCTTGTTACCGATTCTTGCGAATCTCTCACAGAAGACGCAAATTCTTGTCTTTACGCATCATCAACACCTGCTGGATCTCTTTGAACGAAACCTCCCTGGTCAGTTCGTCTCGCACCGTCTCTAAAACTATCGTTCACACATGCCGCCAGTTTGGAAGAAATTCATTAGTCCTGAGGACGAAGCTCTTTGGGAGTCGCGTATGGAAGTTCAGGCCGAGGGCCGCTTTGCAATCACTTCGGTAGCTGGGAGACAACGTCTGAAAGTGGAGGTCTTTTTGGATGAGGGTGAGGATGATGATGGTTCTGGGTTTGTGCAAGCGTTTGGCGGAAGCGTGGTGGCATTGGCAGATGAGGATTGGCAATCGGTCCAAGTGAGACCGATTTTGGTGAAAGTGAGAGACCGTTTGGTGATCACTTCGACGACGGAGCCCGAGGCGCAGGCGAGGCTTCGAAAAACGTATCCCGGCAGAAAACTGATCATCATTCCGGCCGAGCTGGCCTTTGGCACGGGCGAGCACGAGACAACGGCGACGTGTTTGCGTTTCCTCGTGGACGTGGCGAAGGAGCGCGACTCGTGGTCGCTCTTGGATTTGGGCACGGGGACTGGAATCCTCGCTATTGCGGCGAAACTGCTAGGAGCTTCGCAGGTGCTGGGATGGGAGAATGATCCCCTGGCCGTGCCGGTGGCGGATCGGAATGTGCTGACGCACGGGCTTGCGCAGGATGCTGTGAAGATTGAGGCCGAGGATGTGCTTGCTTGGGAGCCTCAGGAAGCCGCGTGGGACGTGATCACGGCAAACATGTTTTCAGAGATTCTGATCGCGACGTTTCCAAAGATGCGCCAGGTGCTAAAGTCGGACGGCACGCTTATTATTTCGGGCATTCTGCGAGAGCAGGAAACAGAGACTCTGGCCGCAGCGGAGAAGGCTGGCTTTGCAATTATGAACGTGAAGCGCGTTGGAAAGTGGGTGACGGCGCGAACGGCCTAACGATCACTCTCCTTGGTGACGCGAACAAGTCGGTATAAAAAGAGAGGCTTGGTGGCTGCCTCGTCAGGAAGTGTGAATACCCAGTTCGCGATTCCGTCGGTGATGGGAATTTCTTGATCCACTAGCATCCATTCTATCAGGGTTTCGCTTTGTTCGAGACCGACATCCTCGTGGTGATTCCAGGATAGGGAAATCTCATTTCCAAGACGGGCTAAGAAGAGCTGTGGGAGAGGCAGCACGTCAGGTTCGAGCACAGTGAGGGTACCATTGGAAAGAGTGATGGTGTAGTTCGCGTCGGTCGCATTCGCTAGAACGATTGGGTAAGTTCCTGGGGTACTTTCTTTGGTGGCCGTTGTGCTGATGGTAGGTCGTTGATCGATTGCTGTGGAGGAGTCTCCATTGACGAAGCCGACATAATCGAAGCCGAGGACAGGATTCTCGTCGCCAAAGGGGCGTTCAACGTCGCGGGCGCGGATGGTGAGTGGCGCCGGCAGGACAGTCAGGGAGACGGTGGCACTCGTGCCTTCGAAGGCGAAAAGATTGTCGGGTGTAAAGGTGGCAGAGAGTGTGTGGCTACCCACTTCCAGGATCGTTCCGATAGCTGGCTGGTAGCTCCATTGGCCGGGGATTTCCTCGGCGATCACAGCGTTTAGCTGGGTATCTGATAGGGCTTGACCATAGGTGAGTGGTGTTGGTGTTGGCCAATTTGAGGAGGGCACACCCTTGGGTGCAATCGTCAAGGTGCCGGGTATAATGGTAATGTCGTAATTGGGGTCGGTCGCGATTGAACCGGTGATCGGATAAGTGCCCGGGGCGGATTCGATGGTTGCCGTCGTTTCCAACATGAAGGCGTTTTCTAGGTTCGCTTCGGTATCTTCTAACACAAAGCCGCTGTAGGATGCGCTGAAGGTGGGATTTGCGACACCAGCAGCGCGTTGGGCATCGGTAATGGTGAGGGTGAGCGGTGCTTTGTTGACAACTAGTGAGACAGAGGTGCTGACCGTTTTGAAGTTGAATGTGTCGTCTGGGGTGAAGATGACATCGAGGGTAGCGCTTTGGGTTGGTTCGAGCACAGTGCCCAGCGGCGGTGTGTAGGTGAAAGAGCCACCAATAATCTCATCGGTGGTCGCATTCAGCTGGCTCTCACCGATTGCGGTTCCATAGGTGATCGGTGCGGGGATACCCCACGTTAGGGGAGGCTGGGTACGCTCTGCGCGCGTCAAGGTGCCGTCTATGTAGATGATGCTATAGTTTGGAGAGGAGGCACCACTTGCGGTGATGGGGTAAGTGCCCGGCTCGCTTGTCGGTGTGAAGTTGGTGCCCAGACTGACGGGCACATAGAGGTCGCTAGGTGTGTCCCCGTTGACCAGACCTTCGTAGGATGCTGTCAGATCAACGTCTGGACTCGTGAGCGTGATGTTGTCGGCCTGAATGGTGAGTGGGGCTGGTGTCACCATGAGTGAGACCTTTGTGGTGACTGGGTTGAAGTTGCTTGTGTCCGTTGGCAAGAACGTCGTGATGAGAGTGTGGGTGCCAACGTCTAACATAGCGTTTAAGGTTGGCTCGTAGGTGAAGATGCCCGGAACGCCCCCTGATGAAGCGTTGAGCTGAGTGGAAGAAATGGCGTTGCCATAAGTGATATCCGCTGGAGAGAACCAACTGATCGAAGGGTTCGCCTTGTTGTTGAGTAGGAGGTTGCCAGACTGATAGGTGATCAGGTAGTTGGTGGCAAAGGCACCAGAAACGGTGATCGGATATTCCCCGTCATTGCTCACAGGAGTGGCAGTGGTGGTGATGCTCGGGGCGCTGCCAATGGTGCCGGGCGTGTCGCCATTGACGAGGCCGAAGTAGGATACGGACAGATTGGGGATGACCCATTCGACATAGGGACCGGCTGGCCGGGCAACTCGGAAGCCACGATCTTGAACTTCCTCAGAAAATGGACTGGGGACGCGATAGGCGGATACGAGGAAGGCCTCAGAACCATTCCAAGAACCTCCGCGGTCGATGCGGGCCCAATTGGCTAGAGCAGTGTCTGTCCATTCGCTGACGTTTCCTCCCATGTCTGCGACACCGTAGAAACTAACGCTTCCTGTGCTGCCGACGCTGGTCACATTGCCATCTTCTTCTCCAAGGATGCCATTGACGACTTCAGTTTCGATCGTGCCGTTTTGATTGGCGTCCCAGTCTGCATTGCGCCCATAGTTGGCAACGTTTGGACCGCTGTTCGTAACGTTTCCTTGACTGTCTGCCAGCGCCGCGGCTGGCTGTGTGTTGCTTCCTGTAGCGTAAAGTCGATAGCCGCCGGGAGCGTTGGGGGCGTGAAAGGCTGCTTTGAACCACTGATTCTCGCTGGGCAGAAAGAATCGGGCACCTGGCTTGCGAGATACCGTATTATTGGCAACGGCTTCGGCATCGGTAAGGTCGTAAGCCCCGTCTTCGGTAGTGGTGGCAATTTGATCGCCGTCGGGGCGGCCGTTGTGAAGCCAGTTACAGAATCGGCAGGCGTCCCAGAAACTTGTGAAATTGATAGGTTTGTCTCCCATTCCAGGTTTCACTTGGTAGCTGAAGTTTGGTGCGCTGCCGAATCTACGAATACCACCTCTTGCCGTGCGTTCCATCTCAGGGTTATAGAGTGGGGGATGCATCGAGAACTGCCCGTTAGTGATCGGATCATTCTTCCCCACCGCATTGAGGAAGTTCGTGTAGAGGCTGTTGGTAACTTCAAATTCGCCGATTTCGAAACTGCTGGAGACGGCGCCATGCCCACTCGAATGCGCTGTATTGCCAGGATTGTCGACGAGAACGAAAGATAGCGGCTTGGCTAATTCTGTTTGAGTGGCGACCTTATCATCGGCACGAATCGTAAGAGGTGTTCGTTTTACGCTGAGCATTTGAGATGCACCAATCGGTGCGAACGCTTGATCTTCTGGCGTGAATGTTAGATTCAAAGTGTGATTTCCTGCGTTGAGCACCGTGCCGATTGCGGGCGTGTATGTGAATGTTCCGGGGATACCGTTGGTAACACTGGCGCTCAATTCAGTAGGGGTGAGTGGTGTGCCATAGACAATCGATGCTGGCGGAGGCCACGTGATTTCAATGCTCGAGTCGTTCACGATGGTCAACGTTCCGTTAGCGACCGTGATGTCATAGTTGGGATCGAACGTTCCACTCGCGGTGATAGGATAAGTGCCAGGGGGACTTGATGATGTTGCGGCTGTGCTCAACGTAGGCGTTGCTGAGAGGTCTGCTTCTGTATCATTGTTGACGAAGCCGGTGTAGCTCGCTGTGAAGGATGGATTGGCCTCTCCGAATGTTCTTGTGATAGATTCGATTTCTAGCGCGAGAGGCGCACGCCTGACTTGAATGGCTACAGTGGCGGTGAGTGGCGGATCCGCTAGATCTGTTGGGGTAAAGGAAACCGTCAGTTCCTGGCCATCTCCTGCTGGGAGAACCGTGCCTGCGGGGGGGGCATAGGTGAAGGTTCCACTGCGACCATCTAGCACTGCTGCGTCTAACTGGGCTGAGGAGAGCGGCGTTCCGTAGGTTATTGAGGCGGGCGTGTCCCAAGTGAGTTGCTCAAGATCTTCGAACCGAAGACGGATGAATGCCCCCCCGAGAGTCTGGCCATTTGTTAAGGTTGTCGTTTCTAGCTCGATGCGGTGACTCCCAGCTTGAAGTTCGTACGTCGCAGAACTCCAGGTTGAAGAGGCAAAGGCGACATCAGGGTCCCGGGTGAATCCACTTCCCGAGGCACTTGGGGTAACCCCGAGAATCGTGTCTCCGTCTGTCAGCGTAAAGCGATCGCCAATTTCGAAGGCATCGGTGATGTCAAACACCCCCAACTGGCCTGTGGGCACGGTGAACGTGTATGGACCGTCGAGACTTTCAAGTGATCCGCTATCTCCGAACCAACGAAACTGTGTCCAGGTGCTGTCTGGCGATAGGGTCGTCGCAGCACTGACTGGGGAGATTTGGCAAGCCAGGACTAGAAAAGCGAGCCAGCGTTGGCTTGAATCTCGTAACACGGAGACTATCATGATTGAGAATATGGGGCTAGATGAGGCAGTCAACCTTCAGGAAGTATTCTCAATTATTGAATAAATGAGTATCATTTAAGCAAACAACACTTGTCCCACTGAACATCAAAAATATGATTAATATAAAATTTGGCATTACGAAGTTCGAATTTCAAAACCCATCATGATATTAATCATAAATATAATGAGTGTATTCTTAACTTATGGTAACCTCTCTCCTAAAATGATAAGGTTTTTCTCCAGAATTGCCTTTTCACTAGTTTGCTTGGGTGGCTTGGCCTCGCTGCAGGCGGTCACCTACACCTACGATAGCTGGGCTGCGGTCCACTTTGTCGATGTCTTGGACGCTGAGGCCGCACCAGGAGCGGATCCTGATACTGATGGAATTGCCAATCTGCGGGAGTATGCCTTTGATCTAGATCCCAACAAGGCTGACGTCAGTCCAGAAGAGGGAGGTATCTTGGAGTTTGAGGGAAGTCACTATCTATTCGTCAGGTTTCCACGGCGAACAGATGCCTTGGATCTGAGATTTGAAGTGAGGGCAAAGGATCGTGTCTCTGAACTGTGTGATGGCACCAAACCGTATGATTGGGTAATGGGGAGTTCAGCGAATCAGCCAGGTCTGGTCTCAACAGATACCAGTACGAATCCGCCGACGGTGACGATTCGTGATCACGAGGCGCCTTTGGAGTCGAACGTGTTTCGTGGATTCCTCCAGTTGTTTCTAGTGTTGGATGGCGTCGAGCATCAAATCGACTTCGTCACGGTAGGAGATCCTGACAACCCTGCTGATATCACAGGGTTTGGTGCGGTGTCTACCGAATTTGAGATGGGAGAATGTGAAATCACCAATGATCAGTATGCAGAGTTTTTGAATGCCGTGGCCTCCGAGGATGACTGGGTCCTCGTCGATGGCTTTGTAGAGAATCTGTTCTTTTCTTCCATGGAAAGCAGTTCTCGTGGCGGTATTCGAAGACATGGCGAACCGGGATCTTATAGCTATTCGGTCAAACCGCTGATGGGAGACAAACCAGTAATTTACGTTTCGTTTCTCTCTGCCTGTCGCTATTGCAACTGGCTCCATAACGGAAAGCCCCGTCCGAGATGCCGACGTATGGTGGCATCCACGACCGAAGATGGTGCTTATGATCTCACTGCCCTCGCCGGTGGGGGGTGGACCGCACCAAGCCAGATCGTCCGAAAGCCAGGTGCCACCTACTTTCTGCCCAGTGAGGACGAGTGGTACAAAGGCGCCTATTATGAGCCCATGCGCTCATCCTACGATCCTATGGAACCCATCAGCCCAAGCAACACACCATACTGGACATATGGCACACGCAGTGATGATCTGCCTGTGCCCGCGTTAGCCAAGGTGAACGGTGATGTGGCGAATGGCTCCCAAGGGAACGTGACCAACTATCTTCGGGGAGCTGAATGGGACAGCAACCAGGATGGCACCGTGGAGCGTGCAGAGAGTGGAAATGTGACCACTGTCGCAAGTGGAGGTCCCTTAAACGAGTCTTATTACGGGATTTCCGACATCGAAGGCAATGCTGCTGAATGGACAGAAGGGAAGCGATCGACTTGGGCGCGGATTCAGCGTGGGACGAGCTGGAACTATTCGAATGCACAGATCGGAAAGGATTGGCGATACTTCCAGCATCCAGTCCAAGAGGTGGAAAACTCGGGTATCCGTGTGGCACGGCGGCTTCCCTAATTTAGCTTTTCGCGCATCATTCCAGGGCCCTCCATAGTATCCTTGTCGCCTAAGGTTCTTTTGAGACCCAGTGCGGGCTCACGAGGGCGAGCAGCTCTGCTCCTGAATCTCCTTCGTCAGGAAAGCGCATTTGAAGAGTGACAGCAACCATCCGCTGTGACCGATTGGAAAAGAAGCGCATGAGTTGTTTGGCGACTTTGCTATCTCGTTTTGCAAAGGCGTAGGATCGGGGCTGATCTTTGTCAGCCACTTGGAAGGCGAAGGATTGAAACACGCGTTGGTCAGAATACTGGTAGTTGTAATAGTTGGCAGGCGTGATGAGTACTCGAAGAGTGACAGGCTCTTCCTGGCGAAGATTGATGAGCTTGGAAAGTTGGTGCGAGTTGTAGCCTACGGAAGCTTCCCAATCGACAAGGTAACTGGAGCCCTCTGGGCGGAGAATGAAGTCGTGGACAACGCCGACATGATCATCGGCGCTAGCAACCACATACCCGGAAGGTACTTCTGAATGACAATGCCGAGCTTTGCTAGATCGAATCCGAATATAACCGAAGTTTTGTTCATTGGGCATCAGCCGAGAATTGTAGTACTCGGCCATGAGGGATGCGACGCGTTCTCCTTGCCACACGTAGCTCAACTTGCTCTTGATAGTGGGGGCTTTCCAGAAATTACTGATGACGGTCTTTGCGTCGTCAAACTCATTGATGACGTGGTCGATTTCTCGTGCGAGGGCGGCGACCTCACTGGAATCTTCATCCTCTCCCGTGCGATTTCTCTCGTTGACTGCTAGCAAAACCACACTTACTAACACTAATGTAAAAACGATTGCTGAGATTGACCTTGCGATTAGCTTCGCCCAAGCCATTTCTTTACCGCCGCTTTGTCCGGTGTTGGTCCTAGCTTCTTCGAAGGCAATCCGATTCTTTCGGGACTCTAGAGGCTCGTCATCGGGCGTGACTCCTGGTTCGGCTTGACTCAGAGAGGAGAGCTTGGCTTTCCGTACATCAGCCCAGTCGGAGCGTATGGTCTTCACGCCGCTGCGACGCTTGCGAGATTCAGCGTTTCGAACTCGAGGTCCTCGGACCGTGCGGCCTTCTTGAGTTGCGCCTAGCTGCTCGTAGGGACCAGGCTGGTCGGTTTGTTGGCGAGGGAGCGGTTCTCCATTACCCAGTGATCGAGACGCGAATGGGTCGTCAGATTCAGGCTCATCAAGTTTCGGAAGCTCTTTCGAATCAGGTGCATCGCTCTGATCGCCACCACATTCATTGATCAGGCTTTGAAGATTGCCGATGTCTCGCTTCAGCTCCTCGATCTCTGCTAGCGATGGGTCTGGCTGGTCCTCAGGGGGGAACGATTTTTCCACAAAGCCTAGTCTAAGAGTTCTTCGTAAGGCTTCAAACTAAAAACGGCCATCGGAGACGTCCGATGGCCGTTTTGAAAAATAAATAGTGTTGGGCGATCGATCTACGCTAGGCCCGGCGGCGCCGAGACGCTATACCGGCGAGACCAAGCAGCATTAACATACTACCGCTGGGCTCGGGAATTACCTCAGTCCTAACCTGGACAAATAGACCGCCCGCGTTGACGTAGTGACCGACGTTCCGTTGAACCTTAAAGTTTACGTCACCACCTGCCCCGCTGCCGAGCACTTCGAACGAGCCTGAGCCCCAATTTGCGTCTGCAAATGTCACTGCAGGATCGTCGACGAGTGAGCTGAGATCTCCTCCTGGTCCAACAACCGTGCCGATGGTTGCGAGACTGTCATTGAAGTCGAGAAGGGCATATCCATCGTCGTTCGATTTAATGTCGGTGATGTCTATCCAGCCTCTGGAACCGACTGGAACGTTGAAATTGAAAACATCATTGTCGCCGCCTATGCGGAACATTTCATCCTGAGGCCATGCGAGAACGCGACTCGCCGAATCCAGACCACTTCCGATTCCTCCGGATCCTGATGTCGTCCACTTCAGCCGCTGCCATGTGCCTGTGTTAGGGGTTAGCATTACGGCAGCTTGGCAGGTCTGGATAGCGACCAGCGCGGTTACGCTGCTGAGTAGGATCTGAAAGGCTTTCTTCGTATTCATGATCAGCTTAAAATTACCAGAATAAGTAAAGTAACTACTCAGGTAAATCAATCTCAGGTTGCAAATTTTTTCCTGCAGAAGTCTTCGTATTTCTTAGATGTGACTCCTGTTGGTGACCGATAAGCCTGTCGTTTGCGAGGCCAACAAGGTTGGTGATCCGAGTTTCGTGATGAGCGTTCATCCAGCCTTGGTTTTCCGTGCCTGCTAGTTTTTGATTCAGGCTGTTATTTACCCCAGTAATGTGCTCCATTCTGCCGGAAATTGCTTGGTCAGTCAATGCAGATTGGTCGCCGAATTTACTTAGATCTGAAACTGTTCGTTGAATGTGTTTTCTAACAACCGAGTGCCCTGTTGGTGGGGCCAACCGATAAAACGCTTGGTCGCGCAGTTGTTCTTTTGTGCCCAATTGGTTGAGATGCGAAGGTCCATCGGACTTCGCATTCCAGCTGCTCCTTGATTATAGTCCCAAAACCAATTCACTCCCTGTGATCAATCATCATGTCATTGAGCGAGCCAAATAGTTAAGCCACCCACCTCTACGGACCATGGAGACTGTTTGGCCTGATAGGGGCCCAAAATAAAACGGCCACCGGATCTCTCCGATGGCCGTCACTGAAAAATAAAGGACGCTGTAAGTTATGTTAAACGCGGCGGCGGCGAGCAACCAACCCGGCACAACCTAAGAGCACTAGTAAACTGGAGCTGGGCTCTGGAATGGTGCTAACCCGGACGAACACACCACCCTGACCAGCAGCGCCGACGCCGTCGTTGACAAGCTGGAAAACAGCATCACCAGTAAGGTTGGGAATGATGCTGAAGGACCCTGAACCCCAACTGGCATCTGCAAACGTGACATCCGGATCCTCTACAACTGACGTTAGATCATCGCCAGCACCGGCTGTTGTCGAACCGAGTACTGTAAGGCTGCTGTTGAAGTCTAGCACGGAGTAGCTGTCATCATTGTTCCTGATGTCGGTAACGTCAACAATACCAATTTCTCCTGAAGGGACAGCAAAGGAGAAGAGGTCATTGTCGCCCGGCACACGAATGGAGTTCGTTGGGCCTTGCCAGGCGATACCGGAGTCAGCCGTAACCCACTGAAGGCGTGTCCATACGCCATCGTTTGCTGTCAAAGTAACAGTAGCCTGGCTTGCCTGAATGGCGACCAGAGCTAACGCGCCGGTGAAAAGAATCTTGAGGTGTCTCTGCATAGTAATGGGTTCTAACCTTTTTAAACTTGTCTAGAATACTAGAGCATCTATTCCAATAATGCAAAGACGGATTATTTATTTCCCGAATTTAAGGGGATAAAAATGGCCATTGTCGAGTATTTCCAGCTTTTCGTTTCAGATTTGTGACTAGCGGCGCCCTCGGTAAGAGACCAACGGAGTGTCGCGGCGGCGAACGCCGTATAGAGGCATTCCACCATGCCCCACCAGTTCTCCTTTTGACGGCCTTCTGGATAGCGAAGACACAAAGCTGGGTTGCCTTTCGTCAGCACGGAAACGACGGCAGTTTCTTCCCGAATGCGTGCATCTGCTATAAAACCGAGCGTTCTGCTGAATGGTCAAAGAGTCGCCAGAATTCGGGTGCGTCTCGGCAGTGCGGCAGTTCACTTTGCAGATACTCTCCCAACCGATGGGATCGGCGCACAGTGCCTCGCCATTCAGAGGCTTGCGCGACTTGCTTCCGGACGTTGGACAACTCCTTGCCAATTCCCAGATAGCGCCCAAGCGAGATTAATGCCGATAAATAGGGCGGCGGCCACAAGCGGTAGTGCATGGCCGTGGGTCCAGAAAACCGCGAGAGCAGCCAGGCTATGCGTGAGGCAAAGCAGATAGAGGTAGAAGACGGCGCGCCGGGTAGAGTGATCCCTGTCTAGTAGGCGGTGGTGGATATGCACCGCGTCTCCCCTAACTGTGGCAACGGTGAGTTGTCCTATTAGCTTTGTCTTGGCCCCAAGCGGACGGAGGTCGTCCCAGAGGCCGAGGAGAAACATGCATCGAACTGCAAGGAAGTAAGGACCTGAGGACACCATTGACCTGATCAAGAATGCTGAACCCAAGGATCCAGCTTACCACAAATCCAAAGGCAATGGCGACGCCTCCGATTCTTGGGATGAGTTGAAGTTCGGATTTGCGGTAGCGCTCTTTCGGACTGGATTCGGGTGTGAAAGCGACCAGGCCCGAGCGAAGCAAGGTCCAGGAGGCCAGCGCAGCCGCGACGCTTGCTGAGCAGGCCAGAAGTGCCATCAAGCTGTTTGTCATAGGGGGAATTCGGAAATAGTGTTTCAGTCACGTGCTCAAACTCAGTTTACTAGTGTGAATATGGCCTTTCTGGAATTATTCCCAAAAGCAAATTTTTCCACAATTTCAAGAAACTCTAATTTCTTGAAATTCCGATGGGTCTCCGCATGCCTAAGCTGTTTGTTAGTTGGGTTCGTGAGTCCGACGGCCAAAGCGCTTTCAGGCGGCAGTGAAGCCGAAAGTGCGAGCTATCCATGGATGGTAAGTCTTTTAAACGGAGAGGGTAATGCTCCGGAATCTTCTGCCTTCTGCAATGGCGTCTTGATTCATCCATCCTGGGTCCTAACCGCAGCACACTGTGTCCTCGAACGGGCGACGACCGATTTCGAAGTTGCCTTCGGCTTAGGTTCGCTCGGTGCCTCAGGTGGCGAACGGCGCCGTGTGGTGGAGATGATTATCCACCCCCGCTACCTATTCCGAGATCAGCAGCATGACGGTGATCTTGCCTTACTCAGACTCGCGACGCCTGTTGAATACGAACCGCTGCGATTGCTTGAGCGAGAGCCTGACCGCGGCGTAGCAGCTCGCGTTGTGGGATGGGCTGATGGTGGCGATCGTGCCTTGTCTGAGATCTCGATGGATTTGCTAGAGCTTGGTGAAGCGCAGCAAGCAACGGGCGAAGGGTTCTTCCTCGATGCCCTTCCAGTCTACGCTGGTTCGTCGACCGCAGGAATCTGCTATGGTGACAGTGGTGGGCCTCTTCTCGCTCCCGAGGGAGGCGATTTCCGTCTGTGCGGGATCGCTAGCTATGTCGTCGGTCGCTGCGAGGGGTATGCGGTCTACACCAATCTTCAGTTCTACCGCCCGTGGATGATGGGACATGTCTTCCCAGCCTTTGATGCTTGGCGGGGCGAGCATGGGATTGAGTCTCTTTGGGAGGATACCGATGGCGACGGCTACGACAATTTCCTGGAATTTGCGCTCCTTGCTGATCCGCGATTGCCGAATCGGCCTGAAGCGCTAATCGCCCCTCGGATTCAAGAAGATGGTCGCCCTGTGATTCGCTTTGCCCATCGGAAGACGGCTGGATACGCAGTAGAAGTTTCCGAGGACTTGCGTCATTGGGCGCCTGTAGACTCTGCCCAGGTGGTCTCAAGTGAGCCTCATGGTGATGTCAGCATCGATCTCACTGTGGCAAGCCCCTATGCGCTCGATGACTATCCTAATCACTTTCTACGAACTCGTAGTTTTCCACAGACGAATGCTCAGGTAATTGGGCGTGCTGCGGGGGCTGAGCTCTATCTTAAAGGAGACGCCAGTGGATTGACCAATCCAGATACGGGCAAATTTGAACAACGTTACCTCGTGCAGGGGCTGGTGACAGGAAAGACACGATTCAACTTTGTGGCACCATTCTTCGCGCCCAAAGTAAGCTGGCTAGACCATGCCACGGGGGATGTGTTGGCCGAATTGAGTTCAGATGGCGGACCGATCCTCAAGGGAGACGTGACGACTGAGAAAGGGAAGGTCTATGAAGTGGTGCTTACCTCGGTGGGAGTGAATGCCATGGGACGTTTCACGTTTAACTATCCCTTGCTTCTCAACGTGTTGACCTTTCTCGAGTTGGACCGCCAACCCGTTCAGGGCCAATTGGATGACAGCAGTGACTTCCGAGGAAATTTCTTTTCAAAAGCCTACCAGATCATCGGGCCGTTTTCGGGTGAAACCATTGGTGTTACGCTGACTTCGAACCCAGCTCAAGGTGGATTTCGCCCGTATTTGGCGATCGTCAATAGCGATGGAGAGACCGTTGTGCAAACGACGGGCGAACCAGAGACAGAGACTTCGGTGACTTTTGTGGTCGTTACGGGGCAAACCTACTACGCTTTTGCCACGACGTTGCTTCAGGAGAAGCAGGGCCTCTTTACGCTTTCTGCCACGAGAAGGCCTTGAGCGTTGACAAGGCGCGACAGGCATCAGAACCTCAAGGGTCGGCGGAAGGGCAATAGTTCCCCTCATTTCGCAAATTGATCCTGAACGGTGGCCAGACCTTCCCTAACCAATCGGCTTCAGCTCAAGCCCCGCGCCCCGCGCTCCAAAGATGGTGCCTCGGCTCTGCCGGTTGATGCATACAATGATTTCGAGCCACGTCTTCAGTTTTACATCGACGAGGTGCGTCGGAATTGGCCGGGTGGGGCACCTGTTAGTTGGAAAGATGCTATTTGGCTGCGTCAGTGGTCTGGTGCTTACCCAGGAATTCATTGGGCCGCAGTTGAATGTTTACTAGAGTTGGGGCGGGCCTCAAGAGGAGGAGCGCGGGAGATCGTTCTTGCCTGGCAGACATTGGCATTGGGAGCGGTGCATGTCATTGTGGACGGGGGCGGACTTCCGCAGGGACTGTCAAGCGCGGCCTTGGCAGGATTGCTGAAAAGAGCTGAGGAATGTCTTCCTGCGTTTGGGACAGTCCACAAAGTTGGGTTTGTGTCGGTAGACGAAATTGCACGGGCTCTTGAGCGGCACGCGCAACACCCGGGAGTTCGCGGTGACGAGTTGCGGGCAGGGTTCGTTAAAAGTCTTAATGATATGTTAGAGTTTCGCGAACGCCTGCATGCTCCAGCTGGAACGGATTTGGTTTCGGCCCTCCACTACATCTTAATTGAGCATCCCGAGGTATTCTCTCTAGCATTGCAGTTGCCGTCTCCTCGGCCCCAGGAAGCGACTTTCGAAAGTGCCCCGTCTGTTGTTCCGGCAAATGAGTCGGATGCCCTCTTGGAAAGCTTGCTAAAGGTCGAAGATCAGATGGGGCTCGCAGACGGTCAAGTGACGCCTCCTGCTAGTGATAGTCGGCGACCACGCAGGCTGGAAGCCCCATTGGAAAGATCAGTTTCTGAAGTTGCCGCACGCAGTTCTTCCAAATTTAGTTTGTCTAGCGGCTTTCGCAAACCTATGCCGCGGGCATCCTCTAGCGGATCGCGCCGTCCCTCTGACGCTAAAACTGAAAGGGCCTGGAGTGAGACTGAGAGTGACGTTCTGAGCGTTTCCAACAAGCTTCAGTGGATCGGTGTGCTTCTCGGCGGCTCCTGCCTTCTTGTGGTGTTCGTTGTCATGACTGGTCACTGGACGATCAACGCACGAGGCGCCGGTGAGGAGGCGCAGGTGCGCTTGAGGGGCTTGCCCAATCCGTTAGACACCGTGGATGCTTTTGCGAATGCATCGACCATAGAAGAGAAGATTGCTCTTTTGCAAGATCCGGCAGATGCGGATGCTGCGCGCAAGCACTTTGCCAATGTTTGGGACCATGAATTTGAAGTGGATTACGTGCAATCGCTAGGGCATGGGCGTTCAGGGGGTCATTCCTTTCATGCTTCTCGTATTCGATTTCGAGACGGAAGCTCACGTTTGATCGCTATCCATACAGATCCGGAAACGGGGCGCCTTTCCATTGATTGGCATGCCTATGCTAGAACAGCGTCGATGCATTGGAACGCGCTCATGCAGGGTGATGGCGATGGAGCCTTGGTTCGGGCCTTTGTACGGCGGGCAGACTACTACAACTTCGCATTTGAGGACGTCCACCGGTTTGCTTGCTATCAAATTATTTCGCCTGACACGGAGGAGGCGTTGTATGGCTACGTCGAACGCGGCACACCGCGACATGCGTTGATGGAGGAACTGTTAGCAAAGGGTCTGCGGCAACGTATGGCTCTGCGAATCGGTGCCCCAGTTGCAGAATCCGAACCCATCCAATACTGGATTGATGAAATCGTTGCGAACGATTGGGTTCTCGATCCCTCCGGCTCTTTGGAGCATTCTGCGTTTGCCCCTGATATGGGCTCAAGTGGTGATTTTTCAAGTGGGCCAGCGTATGTTCCGTAACGACAGATTCACAGGTTCGAAAATATGAGCTGACGGGATCACAAAATTCTAAAATTTATAGTCAGTGTAATGGTTGGTTTGAGTGAGGCCAGATAATTTGAACTATCCTCCTGAGTTGGTTGAATAGGTCAGCCAGAAGGTTGATTAGGATAATTAGAAAGTTGTCATTCCGAGGCATTGGGACACTTCACACATTGATCACGTTGCCGCAGGCCTCTGCTGTTCCTGAGCCGGGCGCTGCTCTGTGGCCTGGGCCGCCGCCGTTGCTAGCTCCGGCTCGCTTTTCTGACCTTTTAATCCCAAAGGTTCGGTATCTCTCTGGTGCCGAGCCTTTACTATTCGTAGGGCGGTGTTAGCAAGTCTTAGTGGTAAAGGGATAAGAGTATTCTACTTTTCTAGAATTTAATGCTCTGGAGCCGGGTTCCCGCTTGAAGACAAGGGCTACCTTAGCTATCAATATTCTTTGGGGTTTGTAGCCTGATCAGTGATCGAGTTCCTTTCTGGTGGGGGGTTGACCACTGGCGGCAGCATTCCTGCAAGACCAATTCACTTCACCCCTTCATCGATCCATGCGCTTTCCTCCTACCTTAGCCGCTTTTCTAGTATGCTTGCCGATCGTTGCGCCCTCGCTTTTCGGTCAGGGCAACGCCGAGGATGACGGCCTGTTACGATTCGACAATGCGGTCTCCGCTTTCTACGATTCCAATATCAACGGCAACAGCTCTGAGGAATCAGACATTGAGCTTGCCTACAAACCCACTCTGAATTTTACGCGGCGCTCTGGCCTCTTGGGGATCGATGCCAGCGTGGGCGGCGGCTTCGGTTGGTTCTTGGATAACAGCGAGTACGATTATCAGGACTTCTACTCCAGCTTCGGCATCATGTATCCGAACGACGCCTCGATTCCTTATAAATTGACTTTGGGAGGTGGCTACAACAGCACCTCGACCTTGGATCGGTTCGTTGGCGGGCGAGTGGCCAGTGATAACGCAAATCTGAGTGCTCGCTTTCGTTACAATGTCAATGAGCGCTGGGGGTTTAGTCTCAATAGTCTTTGGGGAGAAATCACCTATGATTCGGCACGATACACGGATCAGACCACCTGGGGTGCTGGATTTGATTTCGTTTACATCTATTCAGAGAAGCTCGAGATATTCGCTGGCTATGGTTACTCTGAGACTTCTGCGATCAATGATTATCAAGATCACACCTTCCGAATCAAAGCAGAGGGCGAGTTGACGCCCAAGCTCACCGGCATCCTGGGGCTGGGCTACCAAATCCGTGAGTCGTCGGCCTTCGGAAATACTGGAGATCCCTACGTGAATCTTGATCTGGCTTGGGCCGTCAACGAGCGCATTGAGGTTGCTGCCAACAGCGGCATTGGATACAACACGACGTCGACAGGGTCTTCAGGCACGACCACCAAACTTGGGATGGTTGCTGCGATGGCCCTGAGTGCTTCTCTCACTGGTTCTCTGGGTGTCAGTTACAATGAGTCGGAGTATTCGGACTTTGGGTTGGATCGCTCGGACGAATATCTCTCCTACCAGGCGGCACTCGCTTGGCAGCTAGGAGCATCTGCGGCACTCACCGGCTCGGTCACCTTTGAGGATGCGGATTCTACGAGAGATCAGCTTGTCTACGACCGCCTTCGTGCAGGGCTGAACCTCCGGATGTCCTTCTAGAATTGGCAATGTTGGGGGAGGAAACCTTGTTTAGACGATTTCCTGTGCTTACTTCTAGAAATCTTGTTTTGTCTTTCCCTGAATCCTTAACGATGTGCTCATGACTCCCATTCTAAGATCCACGATTTTGATGCTGACATTCCTGTTGGGGAGCGTGTTCGCGCAAGATACGCCAGAGGTGAGCTATAAGATTTCTCCTAATGACAAGGTGTCAGTGAGTGTCTTTGATGAGCCGGATCTCGCGGTTGAGGTAGCCGTCGCGGCCAATGGTAGGATCACGTTGCCCATGATCAATGAAGTTCGGGTAGCGGGCAAGTCGGCCCATGAGGCTCAGCTTGCCATTGCTCAGGCCTACAAAAGCCAGCAGTACCTTCGTAATCCTCAGGTGACGGTGACGGTGACGGAATTCGTGCAGCTTTCGGTTTCCGTGCTTGGCCAGGTTGGTAGGCCTGGGAACATCCCGATACCTGGAGGGCAAAAGCGAATAGATCTACTTACCGCCATTGCCAATGCGGGCGATTTCAAAGGCATCGCCAACACCAAGAAAGTGCGGATCACACGGAAGACCAACAAGCGGGTCGAGACGCATAACGTGAAGGACCTGATGAGTGGTGGGAGGGGCAAGACAATCTATCTCTACCCGGGTGATGTCGTGTTTGTGCCTCAGCGCCTCATTTGAAGACAAGAGGCTTCACTTTTAGTAAAGTTAGTTCGCCTTTTTTAAGAGAAATTTCGCCCTGATGGGCGCACTATGGTATGAGTAAGCCTACAAATGGGAGTCGTCCTGAACAGGCGAAAGAGAGACAAACTCGCGCAGCCGAGAGCCTTCAAAACGGAGGGCAAAGTCCTGCAGCAGCGATGCCAGCCCAGTCGATGGCTCCGCCTGCTAAGGTCGGTGCGATAAGTGGCAGTGTGGAGCATCAGGATGAGCCAACGACGCCCCTTGCTCAAGAGTTGATGACTCTGAAGGTCAAGCTTCCAACGCTTGGGATCAATGGTGAGCTGGAGGCATTGAAAACCATGCGTGTGAAGGTGCCGCGCCAAGAGGGTGTCGATGCTGGTGTGGTCGGCGCGGCTGTGGCTCAGAGTCTAGAGCAGCTCAATCAGGGCGTGGCTTTGCCAGCTCAGCGTGCGGATTCGATGCCGGATCCACTCTTGCGGGATGATCGTGGCGGTCGTGGCGGTGGAGGGGATCGTCGCCGGCACTCCAGGGAAGACGAAGACGGCTACTACGAGGAAGAGTTTACTGCTGATGAGGCGCCTACCATCGGTCGTGAGTTATCGCTGCGTGACATTTTTTTCATGGTGCGTGAACGCTGGATGCTAGGCCTTTCGGTCGGCCTTCTCGCTGCCGGAGCGTTGGCCTATTGGATGATGAGTAAGCCGGCGATTTATGAGGCCAAGGCTGAACTCCTTGTTGAGTTCAATGAAGATAAGATTCTTCCCATGGAGTCGATTGACCAGGAGAGCACCTCAACGTTGGAGCAGGCGATGCAAGTCCATGTCAAGCGCCTGCAAAGTGCCGCCTTTCGCACCTTTGTCCTTGAGACGCTCGAAGCCAAGACCTTGTCGGCCACGCCTACCCAGCCTAAGCCGAAGCTTGTTCTTCAGGCTCCTTACCGGACCTATCCAGCCTTCTTCAATGCCTACAACCAAGGCCTAACGAATGTGATGTTGCGTGGAAGAGAGCCGAAGCCTGGCGAAGAGTTGCCTAGCAAGGAGGAAATGTTCCAAACGCACTTCTATGGGGAAAAGACGCTCTCGGTCTCGAGTGGAAAGAGGTCTCCGTTTATCACAGTCGCGTTCAAGCACCCTGACAAAGTCGTCGCGCGACAAGTGGCACACGCCATGGTGGAGTGTTACAATCCTTTCCTTGGCGGGAAAGAGAAGCTGGTTCATGAGTCTGCCCGGAAGTTCTTGGATGGCGAGACGAATAAATTGGAGAAGCAAATCCGCGCAGAAGAAGCCAATATTATCCGTTACAAACAGGTCAACGGCATTGTCGAGAACCTTGAGGATGGTGATAGCCGAGAAGATCAGAAGTTCAATACCCTCGATGGCAAGGTGGCGCAGGCGGGCTTTGATTTGGTTGAGTTGGAAACTCAGCTTAAAGGGGTCGAAGCCGTTGGCACCAAGGACACGCTCAAATTAAGTCAGATTCCTGTCATTTCTGCCTATGGATCCGTGGCTGAGATCAAAGCGAAGATCGATAAGAACCGGGAAGATAGAATCCAGCTCGACCTAAAGTACCTCGCGCGCCACCATAAGATCATCGGGAATAATTCGGAGCGAGAGTCGCTCTTGGAAATGCTCGCCACCAATGTTGCGCTCAGTGTGCAGGATCTGCGCACTCGCGTGGAGCAGAAGCGTCAGGAAGAAGCCGAACTCAAAGGGGCGATTGCTACTGCCGAAACGCAGGCCCTGGAGGACGACGATCCCATGGTCCAGTACCAGGTCATGCAAAGTGGCCTCGATATCCTCAAGGGAAAATATGAAATGCTCTTGGGTCGTCTGAGTGAAACCCAGATCTCTGAAGCGCTTGAACGCACCAAGGTTGATATCATGACTCCAGCCTTGTTGCCGGAAGATCCTGTCGATCCTGATAAGAAGAAAGTTCTCGCACTTTCCAGCCTGCTCCTTCTCGGAGGGCTGTTCGGCTTGCCCATTGGCCTTGGGTTCCTCGATACCCGGTTGAAGTCCTTCAGTGAAGCGGAGGCCTTCCTGGGGATCGAATGTCTTGGCTGTGTGCCGGAACGTCCCAAGCTGAGCCACATGGAGCTCGGTCAGTGTGTGCTCTCAGAGCAGGATGAACAGATCGTGGAAGGCTTCCGCGTTGTGTATGGTTCAGTGGACCTCCACTCGAAAGTTCCAGTGCCGAAAGTGCTGCTCACAACGAGTACCGGACCAAGTGAGGGCAAGTCTTTCTGCACCGCAAACCTGGCTGGAACCTTTGCTAGACATGGAAATCGAGTCCTCGTCATCGACTGCGACCTTCGCAAGCCTTCTCAACACAAGTTGGTTGGCAGTCGTAATAATGCCGGTGTTCTAAGATGGTTCCGCGCAGGTGGCATCCCTCCAGCAACTGCCAAGGAGCTTGTGGAAGATACTGATCTTGGGTTGGTTCCGCTTTCGGACGAACACGATATCTTTCTTCTGCGAGCGGGTGGTTCAACGCGCAATCCGAGTGAAATCATCACAAGCAAGCCCTTCGAAGCTCTTCTCCACAACCTGCGTCATTGGTTCGATGTCATCATGATCGACACGCCGCCGGTCGGACTCTTCCCCGATGCCCTCTTCCTTGCCAACTATGCCGAGGAAGCCATCTTCGTTTGCAAACACAACGGCCTCAATCGCCACAAGATCAAGTTTGCCCTCAAGAAGATGGAAGGTGGAAACGCCACCGTGTTAGGCACGGTCATGAATCAGCTTTCTGCCTCAAAACGCCACCAATACGGCTACGGCTACAAAGACTACGGTTACGGCTCGTACTCCTACAATGAGTACGCCAAATACTACCACGCCGAGGACGAAGAAGAGTGATTTAGTGTAGTGGAACTCGCTAGACTTCCTTCCCGTGACAAGCACAATTCCCGGGTTTACGATGATTGATGAGTGCCGAGACCACACTACTGTTCGAGGACCTGGTTGGGCGTCCCGAGTTTCAGGGCTTGCCCTACAAGGTTGAGACTACCGCAGGTGGGCAGATTATCATGAGTCCTCATCTCAACAGCCACTCGGCCTTTCAGCGGGCAATCGAGCGGCACTTGGAGACTCTCATGAGAAGCCCAGGAGTAGCTCTTCAAGAGTTCGCCATACAGACGGAAGATGGAGTCAAGGTTCCAGATGTTGTGTGGCTCACGCCTGAAGAACTAGCTACCGCGAGAGATGTTAGTATCACTGACAAGGCGCCTAGAATCTGTGTGGAGGTCAAGTCTAAGGGAAATACAGCCAAAGAGATCGGTGAGAAGGCCCGGTTGTATTTCGCTCAAGGGGCCAAAGAAGTGTGGGTATGTGACCTAAAGGGCAATGTAAGTTTTCTAACTGAAAAGGATGGACCTGTGAGCCATTCGTGCCTCTGCCCCACTTTCCCGACGCTCATTGATCCATTCACCATCTAAGGTGCATAATAATGTAGGTCAGTCTCTCAGACTGAGTGCGGAACCGGACCAACGGTCGTTACCAGAATTCTCGGACCCGTCTATCATTCTGTGAATTCCGTCAATTCTGTCTAAAACCTCATCCTCCATTGGCTACCTACCCGCGACTCCTCGCCGATCTCAAAACCAGCCCAAAGAAATGGCTAGTCACTGGTTGCGCTGGATTCATCGGCTCTAACCTACTTGAGACCCTTCTCGCGAATGGGCAAGAAGTTGTCGGCGTTGATAACTTCATCGCCGGTCACAAAAGCAACCTTGACCAGGTCCAGGCCATGGTCACCGAAGCGCAATGGAAGTCCTTCCGCTTCCATGAAGGCGATGTCCAAGACCTTTCGCTTTGTCACAAAGCGGCCGAAGGGTGTGACTACATCATCCACCAAGCCGCTCGCGGCTCAGTGCCTGGTTCCGTCGCCGACCCCATTGGCTTCAACGCCGCAAACGTCACCGGATTCCTCAACATGCTCGTTGCCAGTCGCGACGCCAAGGTAAAGCGCTTCGTATACGCATCAAGCAGCTCAGTCTACGGCGATTGCCCAGGTAGCCCAGCGATTGAAGACACCTTAGGCCAAGCTCTTTCTCCTTACGCTGTCACCAAACGCGTTAACGAACTCTACGCCGCTCAATTCGCGCGCCACTATAGACTGGAATCTCGGGGCCTCCGTTACTTCAACATCTTCGGTGCTCGTCAGGATCCCAAAGGTGCCTATGCCGCTGTCATTCCCCGTTGGATCGACGCCATGATCAAAGGCAAAGAAGTTCAAATCTATGGCGATGGAGAAACCACCCGCGATTTCTGCCACGTTGCCAATGTCGTCCAAGCCAACCTCCTGGCTGCCACCCAACCTTGGCCAGCCCAAGATGGAAAGAGCGATCACCTTCCTCACCAAGTCTACAACATCGCCAACGGCGGAGCCACCAGTCTCAACGAACTCCACGCCGCACTCAAAGCTGAGCTGAACGCGCGGCTCCCCGATCATCCCATCGCAAAACCCATCTACACCGACTTCCAACCCGGCGATGTCCGACACTCACTAGCCAGCATCGAACGCGCCCAGCAAGAACTCGGCTACGATCCCACCCACACTGTCTCTGAGGGTCTTGAGGCCGCCATGGACTACTACATCAAACAAAGTGGCGAGCGGCTAGAAGCTAGAAGCTAGAGTAGCTTGGGCATCCTGCCCGAGTCATCCAACGCTTGTACCCAGCGGTTAGCGGTTAGCCACTCCACCGAAGGTGGCCTCTAGCCCCTAGCCACTAGTTTTCTAGCCACTCCGGCAAAGCCGGCCCCTAGCCACTCCACCGAAGGTGGCCTCTAGCCCCTAGCCACTAGTTTTCTAGCCACTCCACCGAAGGTGGCCTTCGATCATGCGCAGTCCTGCCGATAAAAACAAAATCGAGCTGTTCATGGAGCAGTTCGGGAAGAAATTGAAGGGTGAAGGACGAATCTATCTGACCGGAGGTGCCACGGCGCTTCTCCATGGTTGGCGCTCAAGCACGATCGATGTTGATATCAAAGCGGCTCCAGAACCTCCGCGATATTTTGAAACCATCGCAGAAATCAAGGAAAGCTTGGACCTGAATGTGGAACTTGCTAGTCCAGATCAATTCATCCCAGAGCTACCTGGCTGGGAATCGCGGAGTTTATTTATAGGCAGGCATGGGAAAGTCGACTTTTATCACTATGACCTTTACAGCCAAGCCTTAGCGAAGTTGGAGCGAGGGCATGAACGTGATCTGATGGACGTGGAGGCAATGGAGGCCCGCCAACTCATCCGCAAAGAACGTCTTTGGGAACTGTTCGAGGCCATCGAGTCCTCATTGATCCGATTTCCAGCTCTAACGCCATCTAAATTTGCCGAAATCGTAAGACGTTACTGTGGTATCGAACGATGAACCTTGCTAAGATCACCGAATACCCAGGAGGATATCTCATCGCCGAAGGTATTGATGACTACGCCGTGGGTAAGCGCACGATTCCTGCTTGTTTAGTCGCGATTGCTGCCTCAACCCTTCGGCAAATCGGATTACCCATCTCAGATTCTCCTTCGCATATCATTTCAGAGCCAGAGCACCAGCTCTACGAGCTGTTAAGGCTGGAATCTGGAGACGCTTATAGCCAATACAACGCATTCCTAAGGCAGCTCACGAGCTTTATCCGAGCAGCCCACGCGATAGAAGGTTAGCATTTAGCATTTAGCTCCTCCACCCAAGATGGCTACTAGCCACTCCACCGAAGGTGGACCCTAGCCACTAGTTTTCTAGCCACTAGCCACTCGCTTCCAGCCACTAGCCACTCGCTTCCAGCCACTAGTTTTCTAGCCACTAGTTTTCTAGCAAGCATCCAACGCGCCAAAGAAGAACTCGGCTACTCGCCCACTTACAGCGTCTCTGAGGGAATCGCTGCTGCCATGGACTACTACATCAAACAAAGCGAAGGTTAGCCTCTAGTTTTCTCGCTCCTGGGCTCTCCGGCAACGTCAGCCCATTCTGTAAATTCTGTAAATTCTGTCCAAGATTCAGCAGCTTCACCCGCCTCCTCGGGCATTCGTAGTTCCGAAGCATTGGTCAGCCATCATAGAGTTCCCCAGCTTTTCTAACATTCAGTGAATTTCGTTAATTCTGTCCAAGATTCAACTGCTTCATCTGCTTCCTGTCATTCTGCAAATTCAGTAATTCTGTCTAGAACTTCTGAGTTCTCACTCCGTCTGCCCACTTTCTAATCCTTTGCTGATAACATTCCCTTTCTGCGTCTTGGCGTCTCTGCGTGAGATCCTAAATGTTCCATCCCAAATCCTAAATTCCCTCTGTGCAGTTCATTGACCTCAAAGCCCAGCAAGCGCGCATCCGCCCCGAATTAGACCGACGTATCGCCGCCGTCCTCGATCACGGCCAATATGTCCTCGGCCCCGAAGTCCGTGAACTCGAAGAGCGCCTTGCAGACTACGTGGGCGTTAAGCACTGCATTGGCGCTGCCAGCGGAACGGACACCCTCCTCATTGCGCTTATGGCCCTAGGCATAGGCCCTGGCGACGAGGTCATCACGGTCCCTTACACCTGGATCTCAACCGCCGAAATGATCGCCCTGATCGGCGCCAAACCAGTCTTCGTCGACATCGATGAGAAGTCCTGGAACATGGACCCCTCGCTAGTCGAAGCCGCCATCACGGATCGAACCAAGGCGATCATGCCGGTCGGCATCTACGGTCAAACCGCTGACATGACGACCATCAACGCCATCGCAGCCAAACACGATCTCCCTGTGATTGAAGACGCCGCCCAGTCCTTCGGAGCCACCCACCATGGCAAGAAATCCTGCGCCCTCTCTCAGATTGGCAGCACCTCCTTCTTCCCCTCGAAACCCCTGGGCGGCTACGGCGATGGCGGTGCGCTCTTCACCGATGACGATAGCCTAGCAGAAAAACTACGCCACATCCGCGTCCACGGTCAGGCCCAAAAGCACCACCACCCTATCCTCGGCATCAACGGTCGTCTGGATACCATCCAAGCCGCTGTCGTCCTCGTTAAACTCGACCTGTTCGACGACGAAGTCGCCAAACGGCAAGAAGTCGCCGCCACTTACAATGCCCGACTTCAAGATAAAGACCTAGTCTTGCCACCCGTGGCTGAAAAAAACACCTCCGTCTACGCCCAATACACCATCCTCTCTGAGGACCGCGATGCCCTCAACAAATCGCTCAAAGACAAAGGCATTCCCTCAGTCTCCTACTACGCCGTTCCCCTTCATCTCCAACCGGTATTTCATGACCTTGGTCATGAAAAAGGCGACTTCCCCATCACCGAACGCATCGCCTCCCAAGGTCTCAGCCTCCCCATGAACCCCTACCTGACAGACACTGAAATCGACCAAGTCTGCAGTGCCTTTTAATCCCGGGAGTGCCGACGTCCCTGTCGGCCCCAAAGCCTTTGCCCTTGGTTCCCCTCCTCTGTGTCTCCGTGCCTCTGTGCGAGATAACCGCTACGCGGAGTCGTCAGTTCTCAGTCATCAGCAGTTTTAGGTCATTCGCGCCCATCGGCGTCCATTTGCGGTCCGGCCCACTCCGCGCTGTGGCTGCCTGTGCCTCCGACTGATCGAAGCGCTTGCGCTTCAGACCTTGTTTTCAAGAAATCCCAGCCTAACCTCAGTCATGCAGGACTATCGTGATCGAATCACCATCGAACCCGGGAAAAGAGGGGGGAAGCCTTGCATCAGAAACATGCGTATCACGGTCTACGATATCCTCGGCTGGCTAGCTGCGGGAATGACGATCAGCGAGATTGTGAGCGACTTTCCTGAGCTGACCGGGGAGGACATTCAGGCAGCCTTGGCTTTCGCGGCAGATCGTGATCATCACCTCATTGCGGGTTCCGCGTGAGGTTGCTCGTCGACCAGAACTTGAGCCATAGGCTGCTCGGGCTTCTGGACGATCTCTTTCCGAACTCGCTCCATGTTCGCCATCTCGGTCTTGATCAGTCAGACGACCTCGTTATCTGGAACCACGCAATCGACCACAACTGCGTTATCTTAACCCAAGACTCTGACTATGCTGATTGGAACAAGTTAAGGGGTGTGCCACCAAAGATTGTCTGGCTGCGCTGTGGCAACGCCACAGTGAACGAGATTCACTCCAAACTCAGGCAGGCAGCCGAAAGAATTCTCCTGTTGGAAGCCGATTCGGAAGTCGAGGTGGTTGAAATTTGGTAATTTCTCCCGCCACCCTCTCAGTAATTTCAGGGTGCTATGGGTACAGAACCCTACTCATCCGTCCCATTCGGGGTCTCCTTGATGTCATTCGTGTTTAGCAATTAGCGATTAGCCACTCGCCCCTCCGGCGAAGTCGGCCCTCGTAGTTTCTCGTTGCGCCTTCGCGCCGTTGCGAGCAACCCTGTGCTAGCCTCCCATCATTCTGTTAATTCCGTTAATTCTGTCATAGCCTTGCTTTTGAATCCATGCCTAGCACCTCGTCCCTAGCCTCTAGCGTCTCTGCCGAAGGCAGCCCTACCATCGCGGTGATTGGTCTCGGCTACGTCGGCCTCCCGCTCTGTCTCCAATTCGCGCGTTCTGGTGTCACGGTTATTGGTCTCGATGTGGATCAGGCCAAGGTTGACACTCTCAACGCCAAGCAGAGCTTCATCAAACACATCGCTGACGAGGACGTCGCCGTGGCGGTTGATAGTGGGTCGTTCAGAGCCAGCTTTGATTTCTGCGAGATTCAGTCAGTAAAAGCTGTCATCGTTTGCGTGCCGACGCCACTTGGGGAGCATCGGGAGCCTGACATTTCCTACGTCTTGAAATCGGGGGAAGCCATTGCGTCGCATCTTCAGAAGGGCACGTTGGTCGTGCTGGAATCAACAACCTATCCAGGCACGACAGAGGGACCTCTCAAAGACGCCTTGGAGAAAGGCAGCGGTCTGGTAGCCGGAACAGACTTTTACTTGGCCTACTCTCCCGAGCGAGAAGATCCAGGTAGAACCGATCACTCCGTCGCATCGATTCCCAAAGTCGTTGGAGGCTACACTCCGGCTTGTCTTGAGAAGGCCATGTCATTATACGGCAAAGCTGTCGAAACCCCCTACCCCGTAAATTCTTGTGCTGTTGCGGAAGCCTGCAAGCTCACCGAAAACATCTTTCGCAGTGTCAACATCGCCTTGGTCAACGAACTCAAAACCGTTTACCAAGCCATGGGGATTGACGTTTGGGAAGTCATTGACGCAGCCGCGACCAAACCCTTCGGCTTCATGCCTTTCTATCCTGGCCCTGGTCTCGGTGGTCATTGCATCCCTATCGATCCTTTCTACCTCACTTGGAAAGCACACGAGTACGGCCTGCACACGCGTTTCATCGAGCTTGCCGGCGAAGTGAATGTTGGCATGCCGGGCTACGTGGTTCAGAAAACCACAGAGGCTCTCAATGGGCGCAAGAAAGCGGTCAATGGCAGCAAGGTATTGATCCTAGGCCTCGCCTACAAAGCGAATGTCGATGACATGCGTGAGTCACCCACTTTCGAGCTCATGGACCGCTTCAAAGCGCTGGGGGCGGCGGTTGATTTTTATGACCCCCATATCCCGGTAATCACACCTACCCGTGAGCATGCCGATTGGACCGGGAAAGCTTCGGCTGAATGGTCAGAGGCTTCAATCAAGGCTTATGATGCAGTCGTGATCGCTACCCATCATCAAGCCATTGACCTATCACAACTTATCGATTGGGCAGATCTGATCATCGACACTCGGAACGCGATCGCGAAATCCGGTAAAGACGGGAAACTTGGACAGGTCCACAAGGCCTAACCAAATCCGAGTGTCTTCCTGAGGTTCGACATCAATACACTAAATGCCTTCTGTTCATCCAACCGCCATCATCGATGAAGGCGCCTCTATTGGTGAGGGCACGAAGATTTGGCATTTCTCCCACATATCTGCGGGTGCCAAGATTGGCCAGGACTGCGTCTTCGGGCAGAACACCATGGTCGCTAATGATGTGGTGATTGGCACCAACGTGAAGGTCCAGAACAATGTCGCCATCTACACGGGGACAGAGATCGAGGACGATGTGTTCCTTGGCCCCTCGTGTGTGCTCACAAATGTGACCAACCCGCGTTCGCAGATTGTGCGCCGCGGTATCTATGAGCCCACACTCATTCGACGTGGAGCGACGGTTGGTGCCAATGCAACGATCGTCTGTGGCATCACAATTGGCCGCTACGCATTCATTGCCGCAGGTGCCGTCGTCGCCAAAGATATCCCTGACTACGCCTTCGTCGTCGGTGTGCCTGGACGACAACGCGGCTGGATGAGTCGCCACGGCCATCTTCTCCATTTCGACGACAAAGGATGTGCCGTATGTCCTGAGTCCAAATTCGAGTATGTGGTTGAGAATGAAGGCACAACCACTCGTTGCTTAACCTTGGACGAAGAAGTGGCCCTACCAGAAGCGTTGTCGAAAGGTGCAGTAGCCTACGACGATTTTAAGTAGCCGTTCTGATCTTATTCCCTCTCATGATGTTCTACTCGTCCCTCGATTCGTGTTCCTTCGTGTTCCTTCGCGGTTGTTTTTAATTTTATGAAAATTGGTTTAATAGGTGCCGGCAACTGGGGAAAGAATCTAGCCAAGAACTTCCATGATCTCGGGGTTCTGGCTTCCATTGCGGAACCGTCTGAGGAACTTCGCGGAGCACTCGCGCTCCAGTATCCAAACGTGGCGCTTCACGAATCCTACGAGGCGATATTGGCGGACGCCGCAATTGATGCGGTCGCCATTGCCACGCCCGTGCCTACCCACCACGCGGTCGCTTCAGCTGCCATGGCCGCTGGCAAAGACGTCTTCGTCGAAAAGCCGATGACGATGACCTCCGCCGAAGCGGAAGACCTGGTCAATAAAGCGGAGGCTAAAGAGCGTATTCTCATGGTCGGCCATCTCCTTCTCTACCAACCAGCGATCCAATTTATCAAGAAATACTTGGATGAGGGGAAGCTTGGCAAGATCTATAGCATTCACCAAGAACGTGTGAAGTTGGGCAGAGCCCGCTATGTGGAGAACGTCACCTGGAGTCTTGGTGTTCATGACGTGGCGGTGCTCCTGTATCTAATCGGTGAAAGTCCCCGAATCCTCCACGCTTCTGGGCATTGCGGGCTCACAAAGAAAGTGGAGGACGACGTCTACCTACACATCGATTTCGTCTCGGGCATCAAAGCTCATTTGCACAACTCTTGGCTCTGGCCCGAAAACCGCCGCTATCTGACAATCGTTGGCAGCGAGGGCATGCTCGTGCATCATGAAATGAACGGTGAAGTGGTTCTCCACCACAAAACCATTGATAGCAAAGATCTCCAAAGTCAGGACAAGGGAACTGAGATCATCTTCAAAGCCGACGACCAACAACCGCTGCGCTTAGAGCTCCAGCATTTCCTAGATTGCGTTCAGAATCGCACCACTCCTATCTCCGATGGGCGCAATGGCCTAGAAGTCGTCACGGCCTTAGAGCGCATCATGATGTTTTGACGCCTACGGCGTGGGCGTCATCATCTCCACCACTATGTTGCGTTCGATATTCAATTACTCGTTGATCACGCCGATCTTATAGTCGATACGCGCAACGCACTGGCCAGAGCTCGCGTGGTTGGAATAGAGGGGCAAGTCTTCAAGGCATGAACAGCTGCATTGAGAATAGTCGCAATGTTACTGCGCTCTAGCGCATTCTTAATACTACGCATTAAATTGCAAGTGCCATAGGGTCGAGTATTTCGCATCGGTCCTAACGGAAATTGAAAATATGGGAAAATTCTAATTACTGGAGGAGCAGGATACATCGGGAGTACTGTTGCGGCCAGTCTTATCGAGCGAGGGTACAGTGTGATTGTGCTTGATAATCTCTTCATGGGACACCGCCAGGCGGTGCCGAGTGAGGCTACTTTTGTCGAGGGGGACCTTGCCAATCGAGAGACAATCGACTCGGTTATGGCTGAACATCGTCCGTCTGGGGTCCTGCACTTCGCCTCAAGAACGCTTGTTGGAGAGTCGATGAGTCTACCATTCGCTTATTTGGGGGAGAATGTAAGAAACGCGTTGAACCTATTGGAATCGATGATGGTTCATGGTGTCAAAAAACTGGTATTCTCCTCCACTGCGAACTTATTTAATTCGCCGAAGACAGTGCCGATATCGGAGATGGAAACAATCGTACCAGGAAGTCCCTACGGAGAATCGAAGTTTGTAGTTGAGCGCCTTCTATTTTGGTTGAAGAAGACCCAAAGGTTGCGATATGCATGTTTACGTTACTTCAACGCAGCGGGAGCCACTCAAACTCGCGGAGAAGATCACTCGCCTGAAACGCACTTGATTCCATTGGTTCTCCAAGTAGCGCTGGAGCAACGGGAGAGACTATCAGTTTTTGGCGACGATTATGAAACTCCCGATGGTACGTATGTTAGCGATTATGTCCATATTTCTGATCTAGCTACGGCTCATATCCTTGCGTATGAGAGGCTGTCGAGTCAGGAATCCATGACTTATAATCTCGGAAACGGTTGTGGATTTAGTATTCTTGAGGTCATTGAAGCTGCCCGCCGGATCACAGGTAAGGACATCCCGGTGGAGACTGTTCAGCGTCGTCCAAGAGATCCCGCCACCTTGGTTGCTGATAGCCAATTGATTAAGGCCGAACTTGGTTGGAGGCCTCAGTATTCGTCATTGGACGAAATTGTAGCGTCTGCATGGAAGTGGCATGAATCTCATCCTAAAGGTTACCTTTCCTGAACAAGCTCTTGGCTACCTGATATCGTCGCGATGAAATCCGAGGGAAGAAAAATGAGCAAGTATGTCGCTATAACCCTGGGCATGTTTGCCTTTGGTTTTGCGGAATTGTTGATCACGCTCTCGATTAGTTTAGGGGTAACGTCCACCGTTTCAAATGGGGTGATACGGAGTCTTACCGCTGGATTAGCTGCCATATGTATATGGCAATCCCGGTTAACGCCAAAGCAGAAGCTGGATCAGCTAAGAGTTCGCAACAAAATTCAGAGTTCCAGGTCGAAACGCGTATGTCAACTCAGAGTTTTAGCAGTTCTACTATGGACTCTATATGTCAGTCGGATCGTATACAATGTTGTTGTCTTGGAGACACCAACGTTGAATAAGATACCAGTCTATTTGTTGTTATCAAGCGTTTCACTACTTTTCTTCTTTGCTGGTTCGAAGCTTTCGTTGAGGCGCATCGACGACTTGCTACGAGGGATAACTATAGGCGGATCTGTGTTCTGTGGTTCGATCTGGCTTGTCCATGGTAAAGTAGTAAAAGAATATGGCCGTTTGCTAGTTGGTCAGGAAGACAATTACGGCCTTGATGTGGGGATAATTTTTGCAAATCCATTGATTGTAGCATACTTTGGCGCTAGCCTTTCTTTGATTGGTATCGCAAAGGCTTTGAACAAACCTGGCAAGTGGGAACTCCTTCTGGCTAGTGGTCTTATTTGTTTGGGCCTGCTAAGCCTGTTCTCCGGGAGTTCCCGTGGTGCCACTGTTGGTGCACTTCTTGGTGGGTTTGCACTCATTTTTGGGCAGTTGAAGCGCAATTCGATAAAAGCTCTAGGGATGACATTTCTTTTAGCTTGGCCTGTTGTGGTTGGGGTGTTCTATTTTATCCAATTTAGTGGAACAAATTTGCTAGAGCGGATTGAGCTTACGAGTGACACAAATAACATTACTAGAATTGATATTTGGAGTGCCGGTGTTAAGATCTTTCTTGAGTCACCTTTCGTGGGTTCAACCTTTGAAATTATGGACTATGGAGTTTATCCTCATAATTTATTGCTAGAATCGTTGATGGCTGTCGGCCTACTTGGCTCTTGGCTTTTCATGGCTCTTCTTGGCGCGGGAATTTTCGGCGTCATTCGCTGTTTAGGAAAAT
>Ga0222717_10000167_pt1 | contig 56705 bp, 71 predicted proteins | sample C33_18DmetaG_FD_165053 | JGI IMG/M metagenome (GOLD analysis project Ga0222717, IMG submission 165053) | Estuarine water microbial communities from San Francisco Bay, California, United States - C33_18D | ecosystem: Environmental > Aquatic > Marine > Unclassified | place: USA: California... | reverse complement strand
TTACGGTATCTCTAGCAGCATTTTCAGCTCTTCTTCTTCTATACAACTCAAAATTAGCTTCATATTCTGTAGTTTTTCCTAAAATATCAGATTTAATTTCTGTATTTTGAGCTTTCTTAATTGCGTCTATGTCCAGCCTATTATTTTTATCTCTAAAATTATTCCATTCATACTGTTTTCTTAGTTTAGGCTCTAATGCTTTATCTGTTTTCCAAGCGTTAACATATCCTAACTTGTATGCCCAGCCACGATTTAATTCGTTTTCTATTTTTCTCATAAATACACCAGACTTAGTAGAAGCATTATCTATTAGTTTATCAAGCTTGTCTATTGCTTTAAAATCTGTTTTAGTTCTATATGTACCAGTTGATTCGTCGAAAATTCTTTCTGGAATCATTTGTCCATACACATCTCTAATATTTGCGGTTTCACCAAATTCCATTTTTAAACCACTTTTTTCCAAACCTATATTAACTCTAGCTTGTAAATTTTTGTCTTTTGCTAATTCTTTATTTAATCTGTTTACACCAGCTACTCCAAAATGCACATAATGAAATAACGCTTGTGCTGAGTTTCTAGCTGCAGACCTAATGTTATATCCTAACTTACTAAAGAATTGCGCAGAAGTAGCCATTCTAGCCATTTTAGAATATATTGTAGGCTCTCCAGTAATTGGATTTAAGTCTTTTATTCCCATTTGATACATATAAATATTTTGCATATAATCCTGCAATCCAACATTTACTTCATCAAAAGCTGTAGTTTTACCATCATTAAGAGTCTTACCTCTATTTTTGGTATCTGTAACAAACTTCATAACTTCTAACATAGAACCTGTGTTAGTTAAACTATGTTCTAACTTTACTGTGTTTCTAGCATAAGAATCAAGTAATCCCAAATAATTAAATGCCATTTGATTCGCACCTTCTGATTGTTGAGCCCTATTAGATAATTTATTATTTTTATAAATATTTGTTTTTATAATATCTCTTAAAGCTACAATACTATTTGCTCCTTCAACAAAATCTTGAGAGCCTTTTTTAGGACTAATTATTTTATGTAAATTAGCTTCTAATGTAGGCATTACATCTAATGTCATAACAGGAAATAATCCTTTGTCAGTTTTGCTTATACTTTTAAATTCTAATAATTGATTTTCTACAAAATTATATAAATCTTTATATTCATTAGTGTTTTTATCTGTTTGAGATAAATTACTTAATATGTTTTTAAATCTACTAAAAGAGTTTATCATTGCTTCATTTGTATCTTTTAAAATAATATCTCTCCATATTCTAGCTGCTTTAATTACATGAGGATTTGCATTAACATCTTTAGAAACTTGATTCCATCTTGGTTCACTCATTGTAACATAAGTCATAAAATCTTGATATATCTTACCTTCACCTTGACTTGCAAAATATTCTAAAGAATCTTTATATTTACCTCCACTATTTAATCTATATGCTTCTGCTGCTCTAGGACCAGATTCTCCTTGATAAGTATATTTACCTGTTTTATCATATAATATATTTAAATACTCCTGTTGCATTTTCATCAATTTGTCTAAAGTTTTTGACCTTCCTCCTCTAAGCATTGTAGTAAGTTTAAATCCTTCTCCTTCAGCTGCAATCCTCATTTGTTCAAATACCATTTTATTTGCATTTGCATATTTTTGTGTAGATACTGCTTTTACTTCATTGCTTTTTAACATAATATTAAATTGGTCAGCTATTTCTTTATGGTTTTTTACAAAAGATTCTCCAATATAAAAATGTCTTTGAAAAATATTAGGTTTTTTTACCATAAGTTTTAAATCTTTTTCAACTAACCTTTTTAAATCTTTTAATTGTTCTACTGTAGGTATTTTATTTTTTGGCAATTCTAATTGACCATTAGTTACTTTGCTCACTAATCCATTAAATCTTGAAGATTGTAATACAGGGTCTAATTGATGAACAGGAGATGTCTTTTTCCAATATGTATCTACAATAGCTTGATATGCATCTGCTCTAGATTTTGTATCAGCTTCTATTTTTTTATTTGGAAAAAATAAACTTACACATTTTTGTACAATATTCATTATTTTACCTCACCTACACATTTTTTTACAGCTTCACTAATTAAATTATCGTAGTGTTTTTTTCCTCCACCCCAACCATTTTGTTTACCAGTAAATCCTGATGGTAAATCTACACTTGAAGGCATAGCTTCATCAAATATTAAATTCCTTTCTGGGCTAATAATTTGAGCTTGTATATTTTCATCTCTTGCTCCTGGTTTTAGCCAATTACCATTAGAATCTACTTTACCTATAGGAGAGTTCAAAATTTTATTATTATTAACTACATCAGAAAACATTTTTCCTCCGTATAAAGTCATTATAGCTTCATATTGACTTAATCTACTTAATTTGTTGACTTCAGAAGTGCTATGTGGTGCATAATTTCTAAAAAATTCAGCTGCGTGGTGTCTTACTGGATTTATATCTACTGTGTACATCTCAGCTTGTTTTGCATCATAAAATTCTTGACCCATAGCTTTACTAAATCTATTATTTGTCGCAGTTCCAGCAAACACATCTACAGATTCGTTAAACGCTTTGGCGTAATTAGATAACATAAATTCTGATAAGAAAGGATTTCTTTCTGCGAGTCTAGTGTTCATATATCTTAAAAGCATCATATGTCTAGAATGATAACCTGGTTCTACGATAGTAGGATACAATTCTCCTTGAAATATTTGCAATTCCATGATATTGCTTTCTGGTTCCATTAATTTTGTAAGTAAATGGATTTGTTCCATAGGTGTTCTATTTTCTAAATAATTATCTATTCTATCAAAAGTATCAAGTTCTAACAAATTTCTTTGATTAACATTATATTCACCAGTTTGGTCTTTTAAATTTTTAGAATTTTTACGATAATAAGATTTAATTTGACTAGCTTCTTTATCAAATCTCATACTATCAAAAGTATTTAATCCTAATTTTTGTTGACTATATCCATGCATTACTGTAGCAAACATTCTATTAGATTGATTAACTATAAATTGAGTATCATTTTTAGGAGTAGTAACTTTTCTACCTTTTTTAACTTGTTGTTTTACCCATGCGTTTTGTTCTTTTCTATCAAATTTTTCATTCTTTTTTGCTCTATTTTTAATTTCATTAGGCAATTGATAGTTTCTAACATAATCTTCTAATAGTTTAACTCTTTTTTCTAATACATTTTTTGAACCATAATATTGATTTGCTTGTTCTTCGTTTGCTTTAATAGAATTTTCTAATCTTCTAATTTCTTTTTCCAATCTATAAACTTGTGTTCTTTCTATATTTTTTAAAGTTACATTGTCTTTATTATTAACACCTAATTGTATATCGCCTTTATTAGTGGTTATATAACTAGCTAATTCATCTTGAGCTTCTCTTAATTTTTTCTGATTATAGGAAGCTTCTTTTAAAAGTTGCATAATACTTTTTTCGGTTAACTCCATTCCTTTTAAAGATTCACTATATGCTTTAGATTCTGTAGCAATTATACTTTCGTATTGTGGATAAAATTCATTTACATTTTGACCACCTTGTCTAGTATAATCTATTTTGCGATTATACATATCATATTGTTCCATTAAAGCTCTGTTTCTTGGACTATAATTTTCAGGATTTGTTAATACTCCACTTAAATGTGCGTTAGTTCCAAAACCAGTAAATATTTCTTGTTTTCTTCCAGTATCTTTTAATCTTTTTTCGTATTCTTTTAAAGAACTATATAATGGATGGTCTTTAGGAACATCAAACACATCTTTTTCTAACCATTTCATTCTTTTGTTATAACCATCTATTGCTTTTGTAATGCTGTAAGGACCAGAAGATTCTTGTTTACCGCTACTAAAATCATTTTTTTCAGCTGTTAATAAACTTCTTAAAGGTCTTAGCAATGTATGGAACAAATACAATTCTCTATTTCCAAGCCTAGAATCGGCAACAGGTCTTAATTCATTAGTCTTCCAATCTACAGTTACGACATCAAAAAGAGGAGCATCTCCAGTTAAAAATAATCTTTCTAATAAATTTTCCGAAGTAGTAAATATATCTTTTCTATATCCTTGTCCTCCTGTATCTAATGAGGCTTGTCCTAATTGTTTTAATTCTCTATTTAATGCTATTGCGTCAGCGCTTTTAAATCCTGTACCTCCTTTGGCTGCTAGAAAAACATTAGGTTGTATTTGTATAGCTGCTCCTGTGTATCCATGATTTCTTAAAATAACATTATTATTTCCTATCATTCTTATTTCTTGCATAAGTTGTGGAGCTTGCATAAATATCGCTTTAAAATTTTGTGCTTTATTTTCTAATTCTCCTCTTTTAACAAGTCCAGCAAAATTCCAAGTTAATCCGTCATAAGACATAGCATTTGCAAGTTCATTTACTTTTGGTGCATCTAATACTGATGTTTGCAATTCTACTAATTCTTTTAATCCATTTTTAGTAAAATTAGACATAGAAGTAATAGTATCTCCATCAAAATCATATTCTGCTCTTCTTGCTCCTTCTACACTTGATATAATGTGAGAATTGTCTTTATTAAAATCTTTGACGGCAAATAACATTCTAGCAGAACCAGCTTGATTAGGGTCTCTTCTAAATTCTTTTAACAATTGAAATGATACGCCATTGTCTCCAAGTTTTGCTAATTCTTTAACATACTTACCAGCATTCATTTCAGCTTTAGATATTTCTATCAATTTTTGCAAAGTAGCTTTTTGTTGAGTTGGTAAATCTTTTAATATTTTGTTTAATTCAACAGGATTTTCTTTTACAATATCAGATAAAACTATTGCTTGTTCAGGTGCAGAATCTTTTGTTTTTTCAGACCTAATAAGTATTGCATTGCTTTCTCCTTCTTTTGATTTAACAGTTACATTTGCGTCTAAAATAGAAGGTAAAGCTTCAGGGTATTGCCATATTCCTTCTTTAGGGCTTCCTATCATAGGTTTTAAATTCATTCCTGGCAATTCTGGAGCAACAGAAGTTTTAGTTCCTTCGTTTTTATATTTATATATTTCTCCGTTTACATAAGACCTATGCAACATATCATTTACACCCATCATATTAAATGAAGGGTCTATTCCATATTTAGCTAATGTTAAGTTTAATCCTGTTTGTTTAGTATCTAAATCTACACCTTCTCCTCTTGTAAAATAATTTTTCATTATTTCAGCTGCATACCAAGCTCTTGCTGATTCTCTATACGGACTATCTAACCCTATATCATTTATTTTATCTAAAGCTTTACTTATTCCAGGTTGAACATCTTTTAAGTAATCTGCTTGCATTGCATCTCTGTCTTGAAAATATTTCATATTATCAGGACTTTTTCTAATATAATCTTTACTTTCAGACGTATATAACAATGGATATTCTTCAAATTTAAAAGGAATCCCTTTATCAGCTGGTAAAAATTCTAAATCTTTCATATTGGTTATCTCTATTATATTTTGACTCAATCTATCACTTTGACGACCTATAGTTTTATTTCCAGAAACAGTTTCAATTTGAGCTATACGTGTTCCATCTGATAATGTTTTACCAAAAATATTGTCAAAATATTCCATTTTAATACCATAACTTTTAACAAATTCTAATTCTCCTTTGTCTGTATATCTTTTACCTATCCATTTATTACCTTGAACTAAATCTATAGATTCTGGACTTTTGCCATTTATGTAAGCTTTTGCCATGTGTACACTAGGGTGTTCAAATGTAACACCATCAAACATAGATTTGTCTACAAAATCTGTGCTTTCATAATTTTCTTTAATTATTTCCCATTTTTTTTCTTTTCCTAAAGCTTGTGCATCTGCTCTACTAATCATTTGCACATCAGCTGTTCTTATTGGTTGACCCATTGTGTTTGTCAATACAAATAAATCAGGATTTTCTTTATGCAATCTTCTATCGAATCTTGCTTTTTGTGAAAATATTTCTGGTATATTGCCTCCTTTATACCCTTGTCCTGGAGCAACTTCATCTCTTATGACAAAAACTTTAGAATTAGTTTCATCAAAACTTAATCCGTCTAACAATTGGTTTTTACGCATACCAAAATCTGCAGTACTCTCTTGTAACAATCTAGATGCATCGTTTCTAAATCTTTTAGTAGGTGTAAATTCATTGTCGTTTTTAAATAATACAAAATATTTTAAATTTTTGTTTAATGCTTTATCTGTAGATTGTGTTATTGATTTAAATTGACCTTCGCTCATAAAATCAGAATATACTAAATCTACTACCATTTGATTAATTGGTTCTAAATTTTGACTTTGCGCTCTATTGTCTTTATAATAATAATTACCATCTTTGTCTTTTAACACATTTAATTTTGTTAAATCTGCATTAGGAAATTTTTTTGCATATTGTCTAGCTATTGAAGAATATTGTGTTTCTTTTACAAAAGCACCCCCAGAAGCGTTTGGAAATTTTACAAAAGTTCCTATAGGCATACTATCAATATATGCATTAGGATTATTATTTTTTTCTTCTAATTTTAATTGTTCCATAGATTGATTATTTCTTCTTTTAGCAATCTTTTCTCCGTTTACAAGTAAATTATTTTCAGCTCCTAATGATTCATTTAAATTTTTAATATGTTCCATACTATTAGTATCAGCATATTTTTGTTTGCTTAATGGTATAAAGTTTTCGTTAATAATTATTATATCATCGCCTATAACTCTTTTTAAAGTTTTATAAAATTTATTACTAGCTACAGTTGTTTCACTCATATTGCTAGGTCTACTGTTTGCATCTATATCTATTTGCATAACTCTTTCTGCTTTATTAACAGATTTCATCATAGTAGTAACTTCAACATCTAAATGTTCTACGTTTACATTTTCATTGTTTTCTAAAATTTCTCTTTTTAAATCTTTACCAAAATTGTATAAATCTTTTCCTTTGTATTCAGAATAAAATACGCTTTTTAATTGTTCTCCACGTGTATCTACAATATTATCTTTAGTTGCAAATTTACCATTTACAGGAAATTGATATTTATCAAATAAATTGTCTGGAGTTCTAATAGGATTGTCAAATATTTCTGACATAAATTGTCCGTCTTCAAATTTTTCTTTAACAAGAGCATCAAAATCTTTGTTTTCTACATGTGTTCTACTTCCAAAATCTTCTTTAAAAGCATTAAAACTATTTTCCATAGAAGTTTGTGGGTCTTCTATTTTCATATTTCTTTTATAGCCTAACATATTTTGCTCATTTAACATTTTATGATTTTTTAATAAAGTATATATATGCAATTGTTGTTTAGGCAATGCCTTGTTAATCATTTTATTGATTTCTCCAGCAATAGATTTATATTCATGTTTTTCTGATTTAGCAATTTGTTGCAAATCTTTTATAAATAAAGGATATTCTACTGTAGTTACATGTTGGTCTTTTAAATATCTTAATGTTTGTAATAATTCAACATATTTTTCTGGAGGCAATTCTACAATTTCTTGTGATTTTCTAAAAAATCCAGCACGAACACCTTTTACATCTTGTAGCATATATGGTTCTAAAAATTTATTTAAAGCATTTAATTGATTAAAATTTATTCCTTGTGAATCTAAAGCTTCTTTAAACGATTCCATGTTTTTCTTTTCTATTAAAGGCAATTTTTGGAATTTATCGCTACTTGTAAAATCTTTCCAAGTACCAAAAGTTTTCATATCTACGGTATCAAATACATTAAATGTTTCACGAAGCATTCTACTTTCTCTATTTTTTACTAAAGGACTAGCAAATATTCTAGATATGATTGCTCTATCATTAATAGTGCTAACTCTAGTCCCACCTGCTCCGTCTGGCATAGGAAACATACTTATATCTTCTCTTAATAATAAATCTGTCATATCTGATTTGAAAAATGCACCTATTTCTTTAGGAGAACTAATTAAATTAAATCCTTCAGATTCAAATATTTCTTTTAATTTTTTAACCTCTGCTTTGTCAATAGATGATAATTTATCTTTTCTGATTTGTGAGATTTCAGTTGTGTTTCCAAGTCTTGATATTAAAGGTAACATATTTTTAAAAAATGCTTTTTCACCTTTATTTAATTGATTATAATCAGCATCTTTAAATTCTTTTAAGCTTGAATGATATACATTAGCGTTATCTACTTCATATAAAGCTTTTAAAGACTCTAACACTTGTTGCTCTCTTTTATTTTTTATAGTGCTTTCGCTTGAAAGTGTTTTAAACAATTTTTTAAATCTATTTGCTTCTAATACATAATTGAAATTTTCAGCATTAAATCTAAATAAAGAATTGTTATACAAAATTTGTCTATCAGCTTCTACTTCTAAGTTTTTATGATAATCTAATTCAAAAGATTCTTTCATGTCTTGTACTGCTTTAACAAATCTATTTAAACCAGTACCATCTTCTTTTAATTTTACTTCGCCTTTAAGTTCTACTTTTGCCCCACCTCGCAAACTTTGTGTCATTAGACTAGTATGTTCTACGTGTCTATTATACCATTCTATAGCATCTGATTGTTCTAAAGTAAGGTTTCCTCTATTTCTAATTCTAGGAACTTGTTGTATTTGATATATTCCTTGTACATCTGGGTCTAATAAATTTGCTCCATCTTTTTCTTTTGAAATACTTTTTGCATAACTGTTACCATCTTTATCTTTTAATAATTCAGATATTTCTGTAATTTTAGGGACTTGGCTTATACCTGTATTGCTATAACTTTCTACTTTAGTATGCATAACTGACATTTGTATGTCAAGGTCTCGCTCCCAACCCATTTCTCTATAATTTTTTATTGTATCTGTATATTGTTTATAACTCATTTCTGAAAGTTCCATAATTTCTTTTTTAGAACTTTCTATGTATCCTTCATTTTCAAAATGTTTTTTAACGTTTTGATGAATTTCATTAGTCATTTGATAGTCTTTATCTCTTGTAATTTTTTCAGATTCAGCTTTTGTTTGTTGAACTTTCATACCTCTATCTTTTGTTATTGGATTAATAACATTAAGAATTGATTCTGTTGATGTTAAAGCTGCGTTTACTTCTGCTCTATCAGCTATAGTTTCATCCATTCTTCTGCTTCTTGCAATAATACTAGCCCAAGGACCTTGACCAAAATCAACGCCTAAAGCTTCCCACATTTCTCCTATTTGACGCAATTCAGCTCTTTGCTCACCATATTCTTTTTTATAACCGCTCCAGCTTCCGTACATATCTTCAGCTTTTATTTCACCTTGTTTAAAATTAATTTCTTTACCATGTTTAAATAAAAAATATCCAGTTAAAAATCCTATCATTTTATCTTCAAACATAATATTTTCATCAAATAAAACTTGAGGACCTCCACCTAAAACCATACCACCATACCCCATACGCAATTGACTTCCAACTATATCTTTTCTTAAAAGAGCTGGAAAATCTTTTCTCCATGCTTTTGAAGCGTAAGTTCCTACAGTTTTTAAATTATCTTTTAACATTTGTCCTAATGCATCTTTTTCAACATCAGTTCCAAAATGTAATTTTTCTCTTATATTAGCTCTGCTAAAATTAAATTCTTTAGGCAATACTCCTTTTAATGGATGGTCTTCAAAAGCTGTTCTCATTTGTTTACGCATTTGACCATCGCCCATTTTTAATTTGTCGTAATGTCTAAACATATTATACAAACTCAATCTATCATTTATTGCCGCAGTGTTTGTTCCAATAGGATTATATTTATCAGCCATTTTTGGCATATAACCTAATAATAATTTACCTTGAGCTCTTCCACTTTTTGTAAATAAGTTAGGTATTGCTCCTCCCTGTACACCTCCTGGAATAAATCTACCGACACCTAATAAATTACCTAATACAAACGCTTGTCCTAAAACGTCATCCATTTCATCCAATCTAGCTTCTGTTCCGTCGTGTTGATGAAATCCTCCAGCAACATTAGTTACGTGCATAGCTCCTTCTACTGCTGCAAATGCTATACCTTCTTCTAAAGCTGTTGCTAATCTAGCTGATGCTTTTCCTTCGTTTCCAAATGGAACTGCTCTCATTAATTGTTGACGAAACTCAGTAATAGGTCTTGCTCCAACTCTCTCCCATTCTTTTGCAAATTGACTACCAAATTTGTTTAAAACAGTATTAGTTATTTCTCCTGTTTTAGGGTCAATAACATCATCTCCAATTTTTAATCCTAGTTCGCTAGCTCTTTTTTGTAAAAATTTACCAGCGTATAACATAGTATCAGAACTAAATTTATTTCTATCTACTACTGTTTTGAAGGTTCTATCTGCTCCAAATTCTTCTATCTTCTTTAATAATCCTCTTTCTACAACATCGTCAAAAAACATTTTTTCTGTTTGTTCAGCTGTTAAAGGAGCAAGAGAATCTCTTTGTTTTCCTACATGTTTAACTTTTCCTTTTAAATGTTCTTTAGCCCATGGTCTTAATTGTTCAACCATTTTTGTTCCACTAAATTTGCTTGTTGCTCTTACTCCAACTTTAGCAGCTTTTCCAAATAGGCTCATAGGAGCCATAAAACCAGCAACTGTACCTAATGTTGCACCTATTTTACCTCCTAATGTTTCAGCTTCTTCAGCTTCCCCAAATGCAAATTTACTTAATCCCAATGTTGCAGTTTCAGCACCTCTTTGTGCAAATTGACTACTAAATTCTCCTAAACCACGCAATATATTTCTTTCTTTTACTTGAGGAGCATCTATTGGTTTAGTTATTTTGGATAAATCATCTAAGGTAGGAAGATTAAAAAAGTCTGCATCAAACATACCTTCACTTGATTGTGCTGGTGTATTTACATCAAAGACTGCGTCTGCTAAGGTCTGTGATAAAATATCTTCTATAGATTTTTTTTCTGACATATATTATTATTTCTGAGCTTTATAAGTAGGTGTTTCTATTAAAGCCCTACCTTCGCTTTTGTCTATTTTAACATCTGGAATAATAGTGCTTTGTATCAAACTTTCTTTTTTAGCTTGTTCTGATGATATGACGCCTGCATACTCTTCTTCCAATTTGTCTAATACTGTATTGTTATCTTGTATATATGAACTATAAATATCTCTCTGTTTTTCCAATGCTATTAAATTTGCAGAATCTATAGCTCTATCATTTTCGTTATACAATCCTATACCTTTCTCGTGTTCATTAACTCTTCTAGATATATTTTGATTTAAAGTATTAATTTCTCTATTAGTATTAATTAATTTATTTTGAGCAACTTCTAAATTGTCTTCTACTCCTTCTAAGCTTTCTACACTAAATGGTTTACTTGAATCGTAAACATAATCACCTTCTAGTTTATATCCGCTTTGACCAATTTTAGTTGCTTCTTCATCAAATTCTATTCCTTCAATTTTTGATGCCCATTCAGTTTCTGTGTAATAATTCTTACCTTCATCTATAAGCTGTTCTTTAGGAGTTTCAAATTGTTGAGTTTCTCCTTGAGTTCTTTTTAATTTACCTCCACTTAAGAAGTTTTCATAGTCAAAATCATATTGTAAATCCCCTTTATTAGATTGAAAACCTTCAGCTAACAACCCTAAAGATGCTATATCAAATTCGCTACTTCTTTTAAATGCATTTATGTCTTGAGCAAAATTATCTTTAGTATAAATACCGCTATTTACAGCAGCTCGTAAAAAACTTTTATCTTTTCTTTTTACAAGAAATAAATCTACAACTTCTTGCATAACAGCTGAATTTGTTCTACCGCTTTTTTCGTATTGGTATATACTAGCAACTATTTTTTTTGCATCTCTTCCGCTAAATCCATCTTGTACATACTTTGCTATTAAACCTTGATAACCATCTGAGCCTCTTGCATCTAAAGCAGATTCTTTTAGCAATCCTCCTTCTTCCATAAAATCTTTAAAATATGTTAAAAAATCATTTTGAAAATAACCAGTATATAACGTTCCTAAATATTCTTGTTTTTTAGCTTCTACTCTTAAAGCAAGTTTTTCTGTTTTTTGGTCAAAAGCTATTCTTTCTTCCATAGCCAATCTTCTTTCTGCTCTGTCTGACTCTAAAGCTAATGACATAGCCTGCAAAGATTGAGCAGTTTCTGTTTCTTGTCTTCTTTCTTGAGACCTAAGAATTGCTAATAATGAATCTGCTATTGTGTTTTCTGCCATAATTAATCCTTAAAATATATTTTGATACCATTTTTTTCTTTTGCCCAATTGTTTGTTTTGAGCTTGTAATACTTGTATTTGACCTAAAATGCTACTTCTTTTTTGCGCTTCTTCTGAATCTATACCAGCTAACATTTTATCTAAATTTTTATTAGAATCCATAACTTTCTGATTAAAATCTTCAGCCATTTTTCTAGCGCCTTCTGAAAATTGTTCTTCTACTTGCATATTTTTAGCAAATCCACCAGTACTAGCATCCTCTCTTCTTTTGTATAAATCGGTAGTTACATCAGATAATTTTTTACCAATATTTTCAAAACTTTCTTGTTGTTCAATTTGAGCGCCTTCTTTACTAGCAGAAGTTAATTCATCTAAGCTATCTAAACTTTCTCTTAAACTTTTCATTTGAGCGCTATTTGATGCCATTTGCGCCCTATTTTGAGACGCTTGTCCTCCAGCTCCTAAAAGCCTAGAACCTACGTTAGCTGCTAAAGTTGCCCAAAAAGCCATTAACTATTCCAATCCATTGTATCCCATAAACTTTTAAATTCAAAAGGTTTATAGTCTTTATATTTTTTTTCTTCTTCTTCTTCAGTTTTTCTATATCTAGTATCATTTATACCTAAAACTTTATTTAATCTTAATTCTTTTTCTTTTTGAAATAAAGCTTGAAAATCTCCCTTGCTATATTCATCTCCCGCTAGTGTATAAGTTTGACTTCTTCTGTCAAAATCAAGGTCGGGAACTATCATTTCTCCATCTTCTGATTTAGTAGCTAATTTTCTTCTTGCTATATCAATACCTTGTTCTACTTCAGATTGAGTAGTTGTAGCTTCTCCTATTTCTTGTTTAATTTCTCCAAGTTTACCAGCAAAATTTAATATGTTTTGAAACGTGTCATATTTTTGCTTTACGCCCTGTACTCTAATAGCTCCTAAGCTTTTTTGAACATCTGCTTGTGTTACATTATATGCATAATCAGACTGAGCTTCACCTATTCTGTCATATATTGTTTTTACTTTAGCCATAATTCCTCACAGATTTTATAAATAATATACAGATAATATCTTTAATATTCAACAACTTTATCCTCCGCCTTCATCCATCTGTACATTTATAGTAATTGTTCTAGTTACAGATACTGTGCTACCACCGCTTGGAGTGTTAGATAAGGTAATTGTAGACGTTCCAGAATAATAGTTTGCATCTACGTTATCATTAGGAAAATCTACGTAAAATCTCATATATAATGTTTGTGGGCTATTTGCTAAAGATATGCTTACACTATCGGAAACATTACTACTATTTGTAGTTCCGTTTGCTATAGGACTTGTACTTACTCTAACACGCATATTTCCTACATTAGAACCTAAACCACTAAATACAGGATTACCACAAGATATTGTAGTAGTTCCATTAGTTCCATTAGTTAATACTGCTGTCTTGGTAGTAGATATATCAAAAGTACTTCCAAATGAATCATAGTATGTAGAAAAACTAAAGTTACCAAATACACTTGACCATTCAGGGTCTAATGATAGCCCATAAAATTCATCCATACTATCAGGAGTTGTTAAACTAAAAGCTGCTGATGCGCTTCTTAAATCTAATGTATCGTTAGTATTATTATTCATTTCGTCATTAATATCACCAAAACTTATAGGTCCTGAAAGCTGTAATGTCATTTTTCAAGCTCCTCTATACGTTTTGTTAATTCTTGTATTGTATCAACTAAATAAGGTATAATTTTTATATATGATACAGTTTTAACTTTTTCATCATCTCCTATAAATCCAGGAGTAACATGAACTACATTAGGCAACACTTCTTCTACTTCTTGTGCTATAAACCCTACATCCTCTAAATTATCTTCTTTCCATTTATATGTACTAGGTTTTAATTGCATAACTAATTCAGAAGAATTTTTTAACCTTTCTATGTCTTTTTTAAGTCTTATATCAGATACATTTAAAAAATTACCAGATGCGCCAAATGCGGTGATATTTCCAGCTGAGACTACATCACCATCGTGTTGGACTTGAAACTTCTTTGTAGACCCATTTTTAGCCTGTATAAACACAAAATCATCTCTATCTAATGAATTTAAATTGCTTACATCTACATCTAGTCCCATTAAACATAAAGCTCCGTCTGCGTAATTATCGCCACTAAGAGTATCTTTAACTATAGTTTGAAATTGATAAATACTTGTTCCCGCTCCACTATTATCCGTAAATCTTATATTACTAGCTCCTGTAGCAGAATCTATTTGAGTATCAAACAACATTGATTGTTTAATATATTTATCAGTACCAAAATTATTAGAATAAGATTTGTTTAAACTAAACACACTAGTTATAGGAGTTGAATTTACTGCTTGTGCTTGCAAATTGTTATCTACGATTTTAGTGTAAAAATTAGTTTTAGTTGCATCCGTGCTATCTACTTTAAAAAATCTATTAGCTATAATATTATTAGTTATTTGGTCTTCAGACCACAATCTTTTTGCATAGACTACATCAGTAGCAGCAGATAAATTACCTGTTCCTCCATTCCAAACAGGAGCACTATTAGCTACAATAAAATCATCATATTCAAATGCTTGAGTACTACTACCTACTTCAAATATATCTACATTATTTCTTTTTACTGTAAGCGTAGCGTTGCTACTATCGTTTGGTAAAATCTCTACTTTATTTTGTGCGTCTTGTTCTGCTGTTAAAGAACCTTTTATTGCTAAAGTGTTTGAAGCGTGAGTCCATACTAAAGAACCAGTAGTCCCTCCTAAAAAAAAGTCTCCATTGTTTTTCATCATAGTTTTCCAACCATTGTTGTAATATCCCATAAATTCTGAAGTGATATTTAATCCAGTACTTGGAGTACCATTTGTAGTTAAAGTAAACCCTCCACTACCTCCAAAAGAATATGTAGTTGGATTATCTTGTGCAGAATCATTTGCTTCAGCATCAGTTGGTGCAAAGTCTCCAGGGTTACTTACTGTAATATCTCCAGTTATATTTAAAACACCAGTAGAAGAATCCCATGTTAATGTATTATTACCAGCTCCAGTACTTATTAATGCAAAATCACCATTACGGTCCATATATGTTTTAAAAGCTCCATTTGCATAATATCCTAATCTATTTGCGTCTAAAAAGAAACCGCTACCAGAAGGACTATCGTTTAAAAGGTCTGTTAATTTTTGTTTATCTTGATTTGTAGCGTATGAATCAACATCAGATATATCTGAAGCTGTAATAGTTAAAGTTCCTGAATTAATTGATATACCTCCTATTTCACCAGAAGTAGCATATATATGTCCTTTTAAGTAAACATCTTCACCATATAATCCATATAAATCACTTTGACTACCATTTAATCCAGCATCAGTATCTGTAATTCCATCAAGTTTACCTACACGCACTTTAGTCTTTGTAGCGTCATTCCAATCATTGTAACTTGCTATACCATCTTTAATATCAATAAAAGGTGCATTAGAATCATCTGAAGTTAAATATATACTTCCTTGTCTAGTTGCAACGCTCGTATTTCCTATACGAACAAATTCATCTCCAGCCTCAGGAAAACTACTATTGTTGTATCCTATGTTAGTTACTGTTGCTACATTATTAGAAACAGAGCTTACTTTGTAGACTAATTTTTTAATTATATTTGCACCAGAAGCAGCAGCTCCAGGTTTAACTTGTTGCATCATTATAATATCGTTAGCTACAAAAGGACATAAATTGTTTTGGGGTTCTTCAAATGTTATAGTACCATCATCATTAATAGCGCTTAAACTATTAGAGCTTTCTACTTTAGCACTGCTAGTAATAAATACATTACCATTAGTCGCTCTAACTTGTTGTATTAATAATTCATATACCGTTAAAGTTCCTCGCAATATTAAATCTTTAAATTCAGCTGTAGATGTATTGTCTATTTTCCATCCACTACCAGCAAAACCTGATGAATAAGGGTCTGAGCTTATATCGTCTCCAGAAACAACTATATCACCAAACTGAACATTGTCAGTAGTTCTTACTGCTTGATTCATTGGATATAATTCATTTGCTCCATGACCAGTATTTAATGTTATTCCAGTAATAGCACTACCGCTTATGTTTCCAAACTGAACATTAGAACTTGTAGTTAAATGTTGTCCAGTATTGTATTCTAATTGTGTATTGCCAATAGAATTAGACACAATGCTTAAAGAAGCAGTTGAACCTTCTCCTTGAGAATGATTAACAGATACTTGGCTATTGCCTGTTACATTAACCATATAATTACCTGTTGTCTGCGTAGTAAGAGTTACAGCATTATCAGCTATCATTGAACTTTCTACTGCATCAGCTTGTATAGTTAAAGAACCAGTAGCATTTCCTAAATTGCTTAATACTAAAGAACCTTGAACATCTCCGCTATTAAAGCTAACTTCTGGAGATTTGTTAATTACTACTGTACTTGCTATATCTCCGCCATTAATATCTATATTAGAAAAAGTTGGTTGACCAGTAAAAGACGCATTCCCAGAAAAAATAGGATTACCTGAAAAAGTATGATTAGCTGTAATAGTTCTAGCAGCTATGTTGTGTACATAATGAGGATGGTCATCATCATCTAAATTTAATAACAAATTGTGATTTCCACTTCCACCGCTTGGGACAGAAACAGACATTCCTCCTATCACTCTTACTCTAGAACCCCCTTGTTGCGCAGTTCTTTGAACATCAGTACCTGTAAATAAATTTATCCACTCTCCATCTTCTTTAATATAGCTTTCAGTAATATTGTTTCGTTTTACATATACAATATCTCCATCTCTACCACTATCATTGTCAGGAATATCTTCTCTAAATTTAGGTTTAGATTGAGCTAAATGTCTAAGTTGTCTCTCTCTACTTGACACTTTTAGTCCTATATACTATAGTTATATCGTTAATTTCTATATCGCTAACGACACCGCTAGAACCTTGTTCTAATCTTACAGCAAAAGACTTTACATTATTGGCATTACCATCTGTTAACATTTCTATTTCAGTCCAAGTTGAACTTCCAGGTAAAGGAGCGCTACTAGTTATATTAACTCCATCAACATCTTTAAATACTCCATCAAAATTTCCACCATTAATTGAAAATTTAGGTACTATGTTAGTAGGGTCAGTTCCTTTTAAAGTAATATACACTTTGGTTACTTTTTTGTTAGCTTGTGTTCCAAAATTAAAATTTTTCGTTTGTACTATAAATGGAGTTATTACAGTAGTATTAGGTCCAACAACTGGTGTCCAAGGCGATATAGTTGTTTTGTTGTCAAGATTTTCATATCCAAACGCTAAACGACCATCCCAAATATTTACAAAATTTGTTTTTTGTTTATTAGGAGCTCTTCCTCCTCCTTCTACCCAAGAAGTTGTAGTCATATCATAAACCATAACATCGTCTCCATTAGTAACATCTTCAAATAATACTAATTGTTTTTCAGCTGGAGAATACCCTATTATAGTTTCGTGAGAGTCGTTATAAAAAGCATCCCATTTACTTTTAGATATAGTTCGAATGCCTTTATTTATAAACAAATCTCTAACTTGTCTTCCGTCATAAAAATAAACTCCATGAGAATTACACCACGCTACACCATAATCAGTTTCACACACTTGATTAGGATGAGATACGCCTTTGTATTTATGCGTAGATTCTAAATATTCTGATTGACCGCTAACATTAATAATGTGCAACGTGTTTTGTTTGTATTGTAACAATCTATCAGCATATCCTATCAATCTTACAATTTCTTCTCCGTCTCCTACTGCTACATCAATTCTTCTATCTAATGTAAATATATCAAATTTATTAGATTTAGATTTAAATATACTATCAGTAAAAATATGAGAAGTATTGTCTTTATCTATAAGTTTAACATTTCCAATATATGCTCTTCTATTAATTAAAGCGCTTGTTTTCCATTGAATTTTTTTAATCATATTTCTATCTATATATTTACGATTTTGCACAGGAGGAAATACAAACAAATTACCTAAATGATATTTACCTGGATTCATTAATGCTGTTCTATTATTTGGCATTATAACTCTCTCACTATATATTTAGAATTACCCAATCCTTTAGATTGCTGTTTATCTCCTATTACTTTTCTATGCTTTACCCATAAATTATCAAACAATTTTTTAGCTTTATCTATATTAGGAATTTGTTCAGCATAAAAATATCGTGGAACTTCTAAATCTTTAATCTTAGAAATTTCAGGACCACTTAAATCTAATAATTTTTTAATTGTTGGGAATATGTGCGCATCTACATATTTACCATCTTCAGCTATTTGATTGTGAAATATCTCTAAAACACTTTCCCATTCTGCGGTAATATATTTACTTGGAGGCAAAATTTGTATATCATAATCTCTAAAATCTTTTTCGTTTCTTACCCAACTACCTACGCCGTAATATTTAAATTTCGGGAAAGATTGTTTGGCTTTTTTTATTAATTTTTCTATCATGAGCTATTTGAATCCGAGTATGTTGGAGGAGGTTCAGTTCCTACGTCTGTTACTGTAATAGTTACTTTATCACTAGCGGCTATTACAGATAAATTTTCGTCTAATAATTCTACCATAAATTCTCTTGTTCCAGCTCCGCCAGTATTAATAGGTATATTGTAAGTTGCATTAGAGTCTAAAGGAATACCTTCGCTGTTCCCAACTGCATTTAAATATACTGGAGATATAAAACCACCCCAAGCTCTTAAAAATCCTATTCTACCAGTAAAACCATTAGCGTTATTTGTTATAGTTGCTTTTAATAAAGCGTTTTGATATGAAGCTACTTGACCAGAAGGAACTGTAATTCCGTCTACATCTAATCCTACTAACGTTCCACTATCATCGGCTTTGTGTAAATTTAAATCATTTCCGCTTTTAATGTTTAAAGTTCCAGAAAATATACCATAAGTAGGGTGGTCTGTTGTATTATATTCGCCCCAATAATATTTATCTCCTTCTAACAAATCAGTGTATTGTAATAACACCCAATCGTCATTAGCGTCTCTTCTAAAATACCAATTAATTCCTATTATTCTATCATCCATTAACGGATGCGCTGAATTGTCTGATAATTCAGTAAATTCTGCATTTACTCCAGTACCAAACCAACTTTGAGTTCCTAAAGATACATATACTTGAAACGATACTTGATTGTCGTAAAAATTAATACCTTGTTGCATAACGCTTATAGGTCCTTCTTGATTTCCTTTAAACATAGGAGTAGCTGCAAACTGATAATTACCATTCCAATCTCCGTCATCGTTTTTCCAATACGCTAAACATATATGTCCATCAGTTCCTAAAGCAACATTAGTTATATTGCTTGTTCCTGGATTAGCAGAACCAGCATCAAATGTTGTTAAAGTTACAGATAAATCATCAAAACTTTTTAATTGTTGTTTTGTATCAACCCATTTATTAATAGTTAAATAATCATCTTTGTTAGCATTATATTGAAATAATTTGCTATCTACAAAAGCTCTCCACATTGTGTCGTTTGTAAACGTGCTATCTGAGACTCTTAATGCCCCATTAGCGACAAGATAATTTGGTTTTGCACCACTACCTAAGGTAAAGCTATCTGTGGCTCCATTGTCTCTTGTTACTAAATATATTTTATTGTCATCTACATGATAATAAGTTAGCCAATCTTCAGTTCCTAAATTACCATTTGAATCGTGGTCTGTAGAATAATAAAAAAGCCCATATCCTTTTTGCAAATCATAATCTTTTTGAGAAACTATAGCACTACCGCTTGTATCTCCTAAGCCAACTATTCTACCAACTTTAGAAACGTCTACTCCAGTAGCTTCAACTAGCTCAATATCTTGAATATCTTTTGGGTCTGAATGGTCGTTTATTCCGCCGTGGAATCCTAATAATTTTTGTTCTTTTTTAGGCACTTTTCTTTACCTTCTCAAAACTGCGCATTCCCCCAAGACCGAGCATTCCGAGAAGTACTGTTGTAAGAGTACCCATATCAAAGGTTGGTAATGCAATTTCATTTCCAAAACTATATAACACGAATGTTAATAGAGGTTGCAATATAAAATGATACCCTAATGCTGTGGCACATATCCAGCCCGTAAAGGGTCTCCATCCCGCAACAAAGATACTTGTATGACCAGCTTCTACTTTATTGACTTCCATTTGTGCTTTATTAATTTCTGCAATTAACTCAGCTTTCTCCTGTTTGTCTAAAGTAAACTTGTCTACATGACCTGCAACCTTATCAATAATACCAGCAACTACATTTAATTTAGGCATTATTTTTTACCTTTTCTTTTTTTCTTTGCTTTTACAACTTTTTTTTTAAGTTTTAAAAAACTATAACATTTTACACATTTGTCTTTAATATCATCAGCGCAAAATAGTGCATAATGTAAACTAAATCCTAAAATAAAACCTATTATAAATCCTACCATATTATCTCCCATTATTGTATTTCCTTTTTAATCTTATCAAAAACTTCACGTTCATCAAACTTCATACTAATACTAGGTTCATAACGCATTACTTCTTTTCCTTCTTTTAAAATAATAATAGTAGGAACTATTTTAATATTCCATTCTTTTTGTATTACCAAACCTATAGTTTTATTAGTTAAATCTATTTCACCTACATAGCAAATTTCAGCTAGCTTCTCTACCTTTACTCTATTCTGATAATTCCAACCCGCATTAACTTGTACTACTGCACACTTTTGTATATTTAGTGCTTGTATTTGCGCAAAACTATCTAAGTTGACTGATTGTGAGTGCAGCCAAGATAGCGACGAGCAAAGCGTTAATACCAAGTATGATATAAATTTGTTGTTCATTTGAAAACCTCATTAGTTCTTATTCATGTCTAGTAGTGTTTCTTGAATCATTCTCGTGTCATCTTTAACAGAATCTACTTTATCTTCAAGTTTATCTACTTTTTCTTCTGTGTTTAGTATTGAATCACGTATCATCTGGTCTTTTAAATCATATTCCATACGTGAAACCTCTGGTTCTGGTAATTCTTTAGCCAGCTCTATTTCTGCTTGTAATGAATACCACATAGCAATTATCATACCTATGGTAACGACTATACTGATTCCAGTTTCTATAGATAATGTAAATTTAGTGTCTTTACCGACTTCCATTGTATTCCCCTATTATTTCAAATTAAAGTAAGGGGGATTTCTCCCCCCTCCCTTTCTACTTTTCTTCTTTAGGAAGAGGTGGTACAACTTTAAATCCTTGTTCTTTCAAACCAGAAATATAATTGTGCATACCACGTAATTCAGCTATTTGAGCTTCAATAGACTTTAGAGTGTCATCTAAATTCATTTCTTGTTGTTGCTCTATTTTTTCTTTAGCCATTTTATTTCTCCTTATTTACTATTAATAGTTACATGAATTTATAAAATAAATATATGTTTATCAAACACTTTATGGTAAAGGCGGTCCTGGAGCACCAAAGCTAATTGTTACATCACAATCATTGTTTGTTACACCATTATTTGTAAAACTCAATGTAACAGTACCAGTACCGTCTTTATTAGGCTGGTGTATACATTTAAATCTGCAATATAAAGTTCCAGATGTATGTGCTATAGTTTCTGGTAAATTGAAAAAACTTGCTCCAGTTCCTGGGTCGCCACTTGTTGAAAAAGCTCCCTGAAATGTTATTACTGGACTACCAGTAGTTGTTCTACTAATAGTTGTATTTCCACTTCCACCAGTTAAACTAATAGTTTTTAAACCAGATATTTGAGTACCACCATCTACCCCAGACAATGTAAAGTCTGCTGGAACACTACTCCAAGATGTACTTGCCAAGTCGTGGTCATAACTATAAAATTCACTCATAGCGTGTGGAGTAGAACCATCTGGTCTATTTGCACTTGCATTAGCAGTATTAATAGTTATAGTAGTTCCATCTGACATATTCTTTAAACTTGTATTAGCAGTAGTACCAGTTCTACCAGTTTCTACATTAATGTCATTAAGACTAATTTGTCCTGATGCTGATAAAGCCATGTATTACTCAGCGTCTCTTATTGCTATATAGTCTGCTAATTCTGTTTCACACTCAGTAAGTTGTGATTCTAAATTAGCTTTATGTGATTCGCAATCTGAAATAGCTGAATCAACATCTTTAGTTTCTTCCCAATCTAAAACAGTAACATCATTACCGTTTGGATTTTTCATAACTCTCGTATGTTTAATTGATACCATTTTTGGTGATTCAACTGATTCTACTGCAGCTTCTGCTGCACTTATTACTTTAGCCATTTAACTTCTCCTGTAATTTGTTTATTTGTTGTTGTTGTTCTTTGACTGCTTCAATTAATAAAGCAACCATTCTATCATATTTAACTGCCTTATGACCATCTTCTCTTGTATCCACAATTTCAGGTAATACTTCTTCTACCTCTTGTGCTATAACACCAATATCGTGTCCTTTATACAAGTCTTGCTTGTCATTCCAATCAAATTCTACACCATTAAGTTTGTTTAATTTATCTAATGGATTTGCAATATTTTTAATATTGTCTTTTAATCTTTTGTCAGATGATGCATAAGCTATTACATCTGCTGATGCTGAAATACTGCCAGTAACAGACAATCCACTATTAGTAAATCTTCCTCTTTCGTTACTACCTGTACTAAATGCTATTACACTACCTGCTGGATGACCCATACCACAACCATTATCATAGTACCAAGAATAACTAGGAGTAGATGCTGTATCATATCCATTTTTGTATTGTATATATGGTTTAGAGTTGTTGTTGTTAGGACCAACTACTACATTAGAATAAAATCTATTTAGCCCATTTAATATACCATACTTTAATGAACCACCAGCAGTAAAACCTAAATCATCAGCTCCCAATCTATACATACCAGTATCAGTATCATTACCAAAACTATGAGATGGAGTTCCTTGACTTCCATTACCTACTCTTATATTTTGGTCTGCTTGAAGCCCTGAAGAAGTTATTGAAAGTCTTTCTACGGCATCTACATAAAATCTATGTGCCGATGCTTGTATAGTAATTCTATCGTCGTTGTTGTTAGCTCTTCTTAAACTTAAATCAGAACCAACTCCAGATATGTTTCCAGATTGAATACGCATATATTCACTACCACCAATACTTCTAAATCTATGTGTACCGTTGTTAAAATAGTTTGTACCGTCGCCAGTATCTCCAAGATGTATACAAGTAGCTCCATCATTATTTAATAGCTTGGTGTAAGTACTATCTTTTGCTAATACTGTTTTAAATCCGTGTGTTCCATCCCAAATTTGTACACCACCATTACCAGCTTGTATTAAATTTGATGCATAAAATACTCCACTATTATTCATTGTAAATCTTGATGAGCCACCAGTTGAAAATCCTATTGTATCTGCTGCAGTTCTTAATATACCAGTATCAGTATCTGCTTCAAAACTGTAAGCTGGAAATGCTGCAGTTCCAACACCAGTACGCATTCTATCTGCTTCCATATTTCCACCAGCTAATATTCCTTCTTCGTGTGCAAATCCATAAGTGTCTAAATTTTCTAATTGATTCCCGTGTAAAGAATAACCAGTAATAGTATTTTCTATTGTAGGTGTGTGTATTGTGTGGTCGGAATAATGTTGATTATCTCCCATACGAAATATTTTAGCTTCATAAGCAGAATTAGCTTCTACATAAACTTGTAGAATTTTTTCTCCATAAGTATTGTCACTATCTTGACTTAATACTCTAACCCCAGAAATTCTATTGTTGTATCCACCACAATTAATAACAGTAAAGTTGCTATCAGAAAAACTTCTTAACCAATGTATTCTAATAAATCCGTGGTCTCCAGAATCTCCATCTGTAACTAATATTTCTCCAGCTTTTCTACCGCTTGTATTTGTAGCTACCGTCATCCAACCTGGACCTACTGTAGCAGAAGCACTTCCTTGTCTTCTAAAAAATCTTGATGAATCATATCCGTCTAATGTATCTGCGTCTAATCCACTACCACTTCCGTCTACTGTTTTAATAGCAGTTAATATTTGTGCTGCTGTTTGGTCTGCGGTAGCTCCACTTTCTATTCCGTCTAATTTACTTCCGTCAGAAGCAACATCTCTACCATCTACTGTTCCAGTTAATGTTATATTACCAACAACATCAACACCGCTTGTATTTACTCTAAATCTTTCTGTTCCACTCGAACTACCAGTAGTTGCTCCAGTTCTAATGCTAAAATCATCAAATTCTTGCATTAAGGCAGTTGTACTATTTCCTTCAAAGAATATTCTTCCTGAATTAGTAGTAGTTCCTTCATCATTGTTAATAACTAATCCATTAGCACCAGTTGAGTTAATATAAGTTTTATGTGGTAAAATTAATAATCTTGTATTACCCCCAGTAACAAATCCTATTTGGTTTCCTGATTGTTCGTGTATATAAGTATCACTACCACCATCTAAGTAAAGTCTTTTAGTTCCTTGCATTGTTACATGGCCATTTGTCCATATACCATCACCTAAAGCAGTTTTAGTAATACCGTTTATTGTTAGCAATAATTGGTGGCTTAAACCTGTTTTAGATTGTGCATTATTTCCTACTGCACCATAATCTGGATTATAACTCCAAGCTAAACCATATAAATTACCTACGCTTCCTGTACTTACTCCGTCTGCAGGACCTTTATATGCTGTTCCCATACTCCAAACATGTTGATACTTTGTCGCATGATATACACCAAATACACCGTGTCCATAATTTGATGCAACAAGAGATGTTTGAGTACCCATTGTAAGTTGAGAACTTATAGTATCTGCAGCATCACTTCTTAAAAAGCTACCAGCTCCTAAATTATTTAATAAAGTTGAATTTGATGCTGTACCAGTAATACTTCCAGATACCGTTAAATTTCCAGTTACTGTAGTGTTTTCATTTAACTTTACATAATTACCAGTATTAGATAATTCTATTTGATATGCTAATGTTCCACCTGCGTCTTTACTACCAAATCTTAAGCCACCTGAATTTGTGTTGTTTAATATAGAACTCCAATCTCCAGTGTTAGGCAAGTCTAAAACAGGACCATCTAATTTCATTCTGATAGCACCATCTGTGTAAAAATAGTGAGCTAAAACATTTGAACTAAGACCATAAATAACACTACCACCTGCATAAGCATCTATTGGTCCTATATAAGTAGTATTACTATTATTTAAGCCTAGCAGTCTTGTATTTGCGCCATTTGTATCTTTTGCATATATAAATTTATGATTAGTATTAAATAAAAAATGATGATTCCAATATAAATTTCCATCAGTGTTAATAAATCCTGCATCAGCACCTAATTGACTTGAATAAAAACTAAATTGCTCAGCAGAATTAATACCTACTGAATAAGATGCAGTTCCATTTTGATATATAATATTACATTGAGCACCTGTATTATTTGACTGCAATCTCATTTGAGTATTGCTTGTGCTATATAAATGTAATAAAGTATTTGGCGATGCAGTTCCTATACCGACATTACCACCATTAGGTTGTAATAATAAATTGTAAGTAGTTGCAGTTCCATCAAATCTTTGTTGTTGTATATAACCATTACCATTATTCAAAGTACCCATCATTGTACCATATTGTGCTGTACCACTTGATACATCACCAATAGTAAAGAATGTAGAGTCTGCACCTGCACTTGGTATTGATGTTTCAGCTGAAGTCACTACCATTAGTTTAGATTGTGGTGTATCTCCACCTATACCGACATTAGTATTGATATACATTCTTGTGCTATTAATATCATATACACTTGAACCAGCAGCTGAAAATCCTACTCCATCTCCACTTCTATACATTCCTGCATTGCCTTGTGAGAAAAATGAATACGATGGAGAAGCAGCACTTCCAACAGAATTTAAAAGTCTCGCTTCGTTTCTTAAATCAGAAGTAAATCTTACATTACCAGTTACATCTAACTTATATCCAGGTGATTGAGTTCCTATACCGACATTACCTGATGAGTCTATTCTTACTCTTTCTACACCAGCAGCTGTAGCAAATCTCATTGAACTTGTAGTGTGGTCATAACGAATAAACCCATCATAAGCACCTGTTCCTGATGTACTATCAGCAAATAATATGTGTCCACTACCATTAGTAGCCGAAGCAAGAGTTATACCTGCACCACCACTTGTTTCTGCTATAACTAAGTTATCTCCTGCTGAATTGTAAGAACCAGGTGAGTTAGTTCCTATACCGACTCGTCCTGCACTATCATCTACAAAAAAATCGCCACTACCTACATTTAAATCTCCAGTAAGTGCCAGCGTATTTGTACTTCCATCAAAAGTAAGATTAGCTTCAGTAGAAACAGTACCATCACCATCATCAGTAATCAGTCTGTTTGCACCTCCACCAAAACCTAAGTCATTATTAAACTTACTTAATCCAATAGAAGACAATGCAGTTGGTGTTGATTGATTACTTGCATTACCTAAAAATACTTTATCTTCATTTAAGTTTGGTGTTGCTGCAGTTCTACCAGAACCTGCAATCTTTATAGCACCAGTACTTGCATGAGAACGTACAATGTGTCCCATATTCTGTATTAATCCAGACTCTCCAGTAGGTTTAGTAGCAGTTAATCCACCTGCTGTAGTAGATACATATACTGTATCACCAACACTAAATCCAGACGTATCAAAGTTTTCTAATGTACCAAATGTAACAATTTCAACACTATTATTAATACTTGCAGAAGCACTTGCTAATCCAAACGCAGGCATCTTAGCACTATCGTCTGCATCTGCTTTACTTACAATAGGAGTATTTCCTGATATACCAGATATGTATATTACATCACCCTTAGATAATGTTTCTCCTGCTTGTGCAGTAAATACAACTCTATCTGCTTCTTCTGCACTACCACCACCTCCACCAGTACCAGATAAATCTACAATCTCACCAGAATCATTAATATAAAGTTTACTATTGCTTCTATTGAAAGCAAGTTCTCTATCTACAATGTCATTAGTTGTAGGTACACCGCTACCAGCTTTAATTTTTATAATATTTGCCACTTAATCCTCTATTAATAAGTACCACCATCAAAAGTAGTATTAGCAAATCCACCTGATGCTGTAATAGCTCCAGTAAATGTAGATGTACTAGATACCGCTAATGTACCAGTAATCTCTAGGTCTTGATTCATTTCCCATTGAGTTCCAGTATGGTCATACAATAATGTTGCATTTGCTCCGTCAACCCTAATACCAGCTCCATCTGCTGCTGCTGAATCAGCTGCTCCACTAGCTATAACAATCTCTTTATCTTCTACAGTTAATGTTGCTGTATTTAAAGTAGTAGTATCACCTTGTACTGTTAAATTACCAGTAACTGTAAGATTACCACCAGATGTTATATTTCCAGGAAGTGTTAAATCATGAGCCAATTTAGCTGCGGTAATAGTATCATCAGCTATATCTGCATTAACAATAGTTCCATTGACTATTTTTGCTGAAGTAACTGAATTGTCAGCCAAAGCTGCAGTGTCCACAGAACCAGGAGCATAATGCTCCGTGTCTAAAGAATCAGCTACAATATGTTCGCTATTAATTTGGTCATCAGCTATTTTAGCTCCAGTAATTGAGTCTGCTGCGATTTGACCGCTTGATATACCACCAGATTTAATAGAAACCGCTCCACTTGTTACAGAAAAGTCTGCACTTGCAAAAGAAGCTATACCTTTTGCACTTGTTGATGCAAAAATGTTAGAGTCAGTTAAGTCTACCGCTATTGTAGATGCATTGTCATCTGAGCCAGAAGCTACTGTTCCATTAATACCAGCGCCATAAGTTAAATCTTGCAATGTAGGCAAGTGAAAAACTTCTACGCTTGTATTATTATGTCTTCCAACAAATAATCTTTTAGCTGCTTGATTTAATGCTAATTCACCATCTGCTAAACTTCCAGGGGGACTTGTATTAGTATTACTTGAGTGTCGTTTTATTTGTACTATATTCGCCATTTTATTTACCTTTTATTAAGTATAAGTATTTCCATCTATTGTTTTTCCCGATAATGTTTGATTAGAATTTAAATCTACTATATCACCATTATTAGTTCCCCCTATTACTTTATCGTCTAACTGATTCAATTCAGAAGCAGTAGCCGTAATATTTTTTAATTTTGTTAAATCTATTGTTGTTACATTTGAAGACGAAATAACTCCACTTCCATTTACATTTTCTTGTACCGCAGCCTGTAAATTCTTTGCATTTGTTCCTGTAAGTGTTATAGGTATCTCAGTAGCATTAATTGTAAATGTATCATCGGTTTTAGACGCATTTTGTACGCCTACGGACTTGTTAACACTTTGATTGTCAACGCTAGTCTTAACCTCTACAGGAGTTGATACTTTTGCACTAATAGCCATTACCAAACAGGTACCAATCCAGGAGAAACTACAACATCGCCTTGTATTTCTCTTGTTAATTTACCACCACTAGTTTTTTTAGACACTAATTCCCAAACACCTTCATAATTATCAGCTAAATCATCTGTAGCTGTATTTGCTATTGTCATAGTTAAAACTGTAGCGCTTGTTTTAGTTAATCCATCACCTACAGTTAATGTAATATCAGCAGCTGAAGAAAAATCTTTAGCTATTATTACCCTATAATCATAATCCCCAGTATCGTGAGGCGCTTCAAATGTAATAGTGTTTTCAAAATCAGTATTTTGCATTATTTGTATATCTTGATATTGTTCTGCGGTAATCACTATATACTCCTAATATAAAAATACTACCGTGTTAGCACTTGCTTTTGTAGCACAAATTGGATATGTGTGTCCTTGTAACAAATAAAATACAACATCAGCACCATTTACTGTTAAAGTAACGTTTGCTGACGTGCCTTTCATATGAACTGCTCTACACGCATCTTGGTCGCTAGTTGTTGCAACTACTGCCTTGATATATGGAGCTACGCTTTCCTGTACTGCATAATCATTAAGTCCTTTTGCCATTTTTTTCTCCTGTTAAGTTAATTTTGCGTATTCAATTGCTGGACCAGTATCGTCTGCTCCAACTACATTAATAATTCCTAAAGGTTTTGGTATAAAAATACAATCTCCACTATTAAGTGTACAAAGATTTGTTGAAGCTAACTTTATAGTTACAGAATCATTATTAGCTACTGTACCCAAATGAGGAGCTGTACTTATATATTCTAAACCAGTATGTTTTATCCAAACACCATCATCTCCATTAGCTGCTACTGCAACTGGAGTAGTACTTGCTTCTATATGCGTCATAACTCCACCATCCCAAGCATCAATATTTGAACCATCCCAAGTTAAACTAGAGTTTCCTCCACCTAAACTTCTACCAATTTCAGCGTCAATAGCTTCTATAGTATTACCTTCTAATGTAGTGCTTTGTATTGCTGATACGCTTATTGCATAATCTATTCTTGCCATTTTATTCCCCTATTTTACCGCAAATGTTTTTATTGTATTTGCGATATACATTTTGTTTCTGTTGCTTTCGTTATCAGCAACTTTTTTATGAAATTCTCTTAAATAATACTCTTTTCTTTCTAAATCCCCCATTCTTTCTGCCATCATAGCACGTACATAATCTACAACTGCTAGACTTAACATTCTATTTAAATTTATATAACTTGATTCTATTACTTTTGTAGGTTCATTTAAAGCTGATTGAGCATTTTCTTCTGGATTTTCTACTGTAAATGGTTTATCTATGCAAGTATATTCAATTCGTAATCCATTAGTAATGGCTTCATCTGGATATATAATATCATCAAATTCTCCACCTTTAACTCTACCTTGATTATCTATAATTCTACCAGAACTTCTTCTAATTTTATAAAGTCTTAATTTTTTACCGCTTTGTATATAAGCATAAGTTCTATCTGTGTCATAACTCATGGGTTTGTATCCTCGCTAACTAAAGGTTCGCTTCCTAATCTTTTAATAATTTTATATTTATTATCATCTTCAGTATCTAATACACTTATATTTTTTAAAGCAATAAAATCTAAAGGTAAATCATAATCTCTTTGATTTTTTACAATATCAATTTTAGATACTTTAGTATTTATTTCATTAGATGATTGTATTTTATTTATTGCATCTTCAACAAAAGCAATAACTAATTTAGTTTCTCTTGTATTAGCTCTTTCCATTAACTCTAAAATCGTCATGATGTAGCTCCTTGCTCTCTTCTTTGTGATTGTTGTTGTTGTTCTGGAGCAGTTATTGCACCCGTAATAGCTTGTAATTCTCCTACCGCTCTAGATAAAAATAATTGAGAACTTTGTACACTATCTCTACTTTTTTGAGTATAAGCACTAGCTGTTTGTAATCTTATACCGCTTTCTTGTAAATAAGAATTTGCTTTAGACATTTCTGAATTAAATTTAAGAGCATCAGCTTGATATTTTATATTAGCTTCATTTAGTTTAGCTCCGTGCACTTGTAAATCAGAAGCAATTCTTAATTGCTCTTTTTGTATTTCAGACGTATATGAAGCCAATTCATTTTGATATTTTTGAACCGCTCTATTTAAATCAGCTGTATAATTTTGTAAATCTATATTTTTGTTAGCTTGTTCTTTAGTTAGTTCAGCTTGATAAGAAGCAATATCTCCATTAAATCTTTGAGTTTCTTTTTGCAATTCAGATTGATATTTAGAAACTTCTGTATTAATTCTTTGTATTTCTTTTTGCAAATCAGCTTGATAATTAGATATAAAAGTGTTTACTCTTGTTGCTTCTCTTTGAACTTCACTTGAATATTTTTCTAAATTACTTGTAAAGTCTGCTCTATTTTGGTCTACCTTTGCTCCAAATTCTTCTAATTTTGTTTTTTCAGTTATTAGTCTTTCACGCCCTAATGCCAATTCAGCTTGTAAAACATTAGTTGTAGCGTTTACCATTTCTGGGTCTTCGTCTTCTAACCAATAAATAGCTGATTTACTTGTTTTTGCACTAGAGTCTCCTGAAGTAAAACCACTTTCTAATATTGATTCAGCATTATTAATATCTCCAAACACTTCAGAAGCATTTATAACAATAGATTCTGAATTATAATTAGGCAATGATAATCCTGGATTAAAATCTGAAGCTAAGCTTTTAGAAACATTTATTGCGCTTGGCAAAGGATTTGTGATAGAAATACTACTTGGTAAAGATTTAGTTAAACTAACATTTGTAGGCAAATCTTTGTTAAACACAAATTGTGGAATAGTTTTTGTTAAATTAAATTTACTAGGTACGCTTTCGGTAAAATTAAATACTGGATAATTAGAAGGCAATGTGTTAGAAAAAGACTCTATAGTTGTAGCAAATATTTTATCTATTTCCGTTTTACATAATCCTCTATAATAAGAAGCTAATCTCATATAATCTAATGAACAAGCATATAATATAGCTATGTTTTCATATTCTGTAAGAATCCAATCATCGGTATTCTCGTCAATTATTGGGGGAGCTGAATAAACAATTACTCCTTTATCTCCAGTACCAGCATTAACAGTTGTTGAACTGCCCCCTAATGGTGTATATGTTTTATTTGCTCCTGAAGAATTATAATCAGGGTCTGGTTTAATATAAATTTTACCACTTAGTTTATAATATTTTGGAAACATTTCAGTAGCTGTTAACAAACTATCAGCTTCGTCAAATATGTGTATACTATTATCAGGAGATTCTTGAGCTACTCTTTTTTTGCCACTATCTAAGCGATAAACTGCTAATATTTTATCATATGCTAACGAAGAACCATTTCCTAAAATATCAGTACCAGCTTCATTCCAACCCGTAACTTCTACTTCAGAAGCAATAGTCCATAAAAATTTTTCAGGCAATGATGCTAATATAAATTTAGCTCCAGCGTTAACATACTCTACTAAATATCTAGCTTTAGTATCGTTTCCAGTTATATTATTTACTTTTTCCCATAATTTCATATCTATTCTCCGTATGCATCCAGGTCCCCGTAGGGAGAAAGGAGGTAAAGAACCTACAAGGACCTAATGCAAATTAACTATTTAGATTATTTCCAAATAGCGTGTGATTCTGGCATCTTATACTCGAAACCAGCTTCAGTTAGAATCATATCGACTCTCTTGTCTACACCAGTGTTCTCTAAGTTCTGAACTCCAACATAAATAGAAGTGTCTCTATTAACTCCATTACCAACTAGTGGTCTGTAAGCAACATTGTTCATGTTGATAGCAGCGATTTTAACGTGTGAACCATCTAAGGCAATACATCTAGCTACGTTCATTTTACCGTATACTGTTTGTATTTCTGTCACGTCTAATCCCATTACTTTCTTTCTACCAGTAACGGCTAAGTCTGCTTGGAAGCGATTAAAGTTACTACCATTATCGCCAATTGCAATGTTGTTTTTAAAGAACCCACCTAGTTTATGTAACCAAGTGTACACAGCAGTACTACATAAGAATACTGTTGCTCCGTCTTGATTGTATCTAGGGTCAAAATATTGTGACATATCTTGTAAGAAGTCATCAATAGTTTTTGTAGCTAGGTCTAATGTAAAGATATTACCAAAATTCAAGATGTAATCTAATGCACCTTGAGTGTGGTTTACTGAACTATCTGTAACTTGTGAACTGAATAATCCAGCCCATTCAATGTCCCATTTGTGCTCAATAAGTTTTTCTTTCCATGTTCTAGCCCACTCATTTGGTTCGTATTTAAGAGCTGTTGCTCTTGCAGTATTAGTCATACCAAACTCGCTTCTAAAGATTTGAGTTTGTCCGTAACCAGTTGAGTATGGGTTATCTTTCCAAGACTCTCCAAGTAATGAAGAACCTTCTCCGTATGAAGTACCAACAACATATGAACGTTTTCCTTCTAATGCTTCAGCAATATCTTCTGCATATACAGATACGTCAGGTTTGTCATTAGCTAAATAAGATGCTAATTCAGCACCGCTAGACATTCTAAGAACTTTACCAGTAATTAGAGATAGTTTAGCTGTAGTTGAACCGCCAGCCGCTGCTCCACCAGTGCCAAGATTTTTATCCGCTGCGTCTGCTACTGCTGTAATGCGAACTAACATATAATCGTTAACTGCATTTCCAGCTGCGTCAGTCATAGGTACTTTAAGGATTTGATTAGGTTGTAAGAATTGTGGTCTTGTACCATCGTCTCCTACTTTAATTTCACTATTACTTTGTCCTTTAATATTTTGAATATTTCCAGCTGAATAATAGTCTGTTCCAGCATAAAGCTTTACTTCACTTCCAACAACGGGTGCTGAAGTGTTTGCTGCTTGTGCTAGGGTTGCGTCTGTAAATACATCAGTTGAAGCAGATTTGATACTTCCAACGATATATACATAACGCTTCATGAATGAATGTCTCTTCTCGGTAAACTTAAAAGTTGGGTCATCCGTAGGTTTTTTAGCCATTGTTGAAACAAGTCTAAAAAAAGGAGTCTGAGCTAAAGCGAGTTCTGAAAATCTATCGCCAAAGTCATATCGTCTACGTAAATCACCAGTAAGAAAAGTATTGGAATTAACTCCACCAACAACTCTTCCTCTTTCAAGTAAACCAGTAGAAGTAGACAATGCTAAAGGTGTATTAGGCATGTTTCCCTCCTAGGGGTTTGTTTATATTTACATTAACTCATCCAGCCCTGCACCTTGAGATAACAACTTGTCAAAAACGACATCATCCATTGATTTTTCTTCTTTTTGTGCATTCCCTACCGAAGCAACACTTGTAGGCATTTGTCTAACATTTTTCATTTGATTTGCTACTTCTTGACGAGCACCTTCTGCTATTTTAGCATCACGATTATCTCTATTCTTTAAGTAGTAAACATCTTCCAATGTTAGCTTATGCGATTTTGCATAATCCATTAAATCCTGATAGTCTTCTTCAGAAACTTCGTGCTTTTGTTTAAAAGCTGCTTCTTGAGAAGCTTTCTGAGATTGCATAGATTGTTGTTTAGCAAAATCTCCAAGTCTTCTTTGTACCACTCCATCAACAGTTGCATTAAACAATTTTGCTGAAGTGGAACTAGGGTCTGACAAAGCTTCGTCATAATCAAATACGAAATTTTCGTCTACGCCAAGCTGCTCTTTTATACTCGTTGGAGCTGAGCCGCCACCCTCAAAATAATTTCTAACATGAGAAATTAAATTAGGGTCTTCTTTCATTGCATTTAGTAAAGGCATATATGGTTCAATCTCTTTAAGCTGAGAATTAAGTCTCTTAGCTTCACGAGATGAATCGCTATATCTCTTTTCTAAATTGTCTACTTCTTCAGTAGACTCTTGCTCTACTTCAGGGTTCCCTTGTGGGGAAGTTGTCTGTTGTTCTTGAGCTTCTTCTATTGGCTGGGATATTACATCACCCATGACTTGTTTATCAAGCTGAGAAAAAAAATCTTCAGCCACAGTATCGTTCTCAATAGGGGCTACTTTTTGTTCTGCTCTTTCGGCATCATCCATAAGTAGGTTATCCTGTGTAATTTCACTCATACTGTATCTCCTTTGAATTTACAGTTATTTTTCTTTATTATCAACACTATTATTTTTCTTTTCTAGCGCTAATTCTTTTTTAGTAGCTTCTAAGGCATTTTTCATTTGCCCTCTTAATATTTCTTGTTGTGCTTGTGTTTTATGCAATTCTTTATCTACAACTTTTGCACCTTCTACTATTTTATCTCGTATTCCAGATTGAACTACTTGTCTTTCTAGGGTTTGTATTTCCCCTTCTTGATTTTTAATAGTTTCTTCCATCTGAGCTAATTGTTGTTGTAATTGAGAATATAAACTTTTTCTTTGTACTAACGCTTTTTTATTTCTAATGTCAGTTTGTTCTAACATAGCTATATCATCTATTAATCCAGCTTGAAACCATTTAAAATATTCATCTTGTAAAGCCCATCTATTTACTGGTTGGGTAGCACCTGCAACTATTCTTATGTCAAATTTAGCAGTTTGATAGTCATTAAATCTTTGTATAACTTCTCCAAAATCATTATATATAGGAATATTAATAGATACTTCTTGAACTTCTCCTTCTCCAGCACCAGCTTCTGGCTGTACAATTCTAAATATTTTTTGACTAGTATATGTAAATTGAGCAATTTCTTTAAATATTTTTCCTAAATGTTCTAATGCTGGTTCTACGCAATTATTTACCCATTGTCTAATTCTTCTTGTTCCATATTCATCCATCGCTAACATACCACGATAGGTTTCGTGGCTATCTTGACCAACACCTTGCATACTAGATGAAATACCGCTAATATATTCTATATCTTCTTTACCTTGTCTAGTTACTGTATAAAAAGCGTTATTAATTGGCAAAGGTTGAACTGCACTAGGAGCTTCAAATCCTTGTCTATATTTTAACATAGCTCCAGGAGAACTTGAATATTTTTCCCACTCTTCTTCGTCAATAGCTCCTTCAGTATATAACCATCTTAAATTACTTGCAAGATTTGCATTGTGAAGCATAATTTGATGCGCTTTATTTATTTCTCTTTGTTTTCCTATCATAGGAAGTACCGCTCCCATAGGGAAAGGCGTTCCTGTATGACTATAAACGACTGGAACAATAGGATATTCTTCTATTGGCAATAATGCTTCGTATAAAAACATATCACCAGCAGAAGCGCAAACTTTTATTTGCGTTTTAAAAAATTCTATAACATCTACAATAGATTTTGCATATACATCAGAATCTAATAGTTTTTCAAAATTTTCTTTTTTTAACGTTTCTTGAATTGTTCTAGTTTGTTGCCTAATTAATTCTGCTTGCATCATAGCTTTAGTTTCTTCTATCTTAGCTGCCATTTCTTCTTGAAACTTTTGCAATTCTAGTTGCATTCTTTCAGGTAAAATTTCCCCTTCTTCTACTAAGGCATTTAACTCAACTTGTTTTTCTTGTAATTGAACATTTAATTCTTGGATTAATTTTTCTACTTCTATAGTTGCTTGTTCTTCTATCTTTTTTAATTCTTCTTTTGAAGGAGGCTCTTTTCTCCATATGTTTACAAAAGCAACTTTTTCTTTAGAATATACTTCGTAAAAATCTAGAATTTCATCTTGTTCTCCTTCTAAAGTCCAAGCTTCATTTTCTACGTCTCCTGGTAATACATTTTCAGCTTCGTGTATGTCTCTTTTAGAGTATTGTTTACTTTCAGTAGAACCAGTAGCTCTAACAATTTTTCTTTTATATTGTGGAAGCAATCTAACTAAACTTGTTTTAGAAATGTTTTTTTGAACAATAATATAACTTGCGTCTCTAAATAAAAAATCTCTACTAACTGGGTCTACGTAAACATCGTAAGGGTCAATAGAGTCAAACTTTACTTCTCCTACACCATTATCAGCATTAGGGTCTACGTCTATTCTAAAAAATCCAAGACCTTTTACTAGAGCGTCTTGTATTACTGTGCTAAACAAACTTTTACCGCTTGATAGGTGCCAACAATATTCAGCAATCATACTGTGAATATGTGCAATATCAGAATCACTACCCTCTACACCAACTGCTTGCCATTTAGGGTTATTGGCTGTAACAAAGTATTTCATAATCTCAATCGCTGGTGTAATACGATTGATAATAAAGTCTGGCATACCACCTTCTCTTAAATCTTCTAATTCTTCTGCTGACAATTGCTCATTTAAAAAAAAGTCCATACTTTTTTGAGAATCGGTAAACCATTTTTTTCTAAAATAATTATTTGCCTTTTGAAACAAATGTTTATTTATATCAGCTTTATTTTTTCTCCCTGGTTTAGCCATTATTTCTTTTTCCTTTTTTTACCCCAATTACTTTTCATATTATTATATGCTTTTTTAGTAATTGTGCTGTTTGCCTTACTTCTACTTGTTCCAGCTTTTTTTCTTTTATTAATATTTCTTACTAAACTCATATTAGTCCCTTATTTCAAAATGTGGTAAGTCGTCAAAATTATTATCTTTTAAATCTTTATCTCTATCCCAATCTCCACCCCAACGTATAGTTAAGCCCATTGAAGCTGCGATTCCCATAACAAAACCAGCAAAATATGTAAAACGTTCTCTATCTTCCCAGTCAATAGGATATGGAGCTACGTCTACAGCTAATGATGGATATTGATTATGTTTTCCTTTTGGAAATTTTAATTTACTAAACCCTTCTTCAAATAATTTGTTCTGTTCTTCTTCTCCACGATGTCCTTGCAAAACAGTACAATCAAAATCTTCAACTACTCTTTCAAATAGTTCTACTAATCTTGGGTCGCAAGTATTTAATCTTTCTTGTGATTTTTTTCCAAATCTTGGCATTACTAATTTCTCAATTCTTTTAAATAATTCATAATTTTATTACCTAATTTTCCACCCAAACCAGCTCCTCTCATTCCTTCTGATTGAACTGGTATATCAGTTTGACTTGAATATTTAGTAAAAGCTTCTTTTGTTTTTGGTCCTGCAATACTATCTATTTTACCTTCGTAATATCCGTAATGTTTCAAAAAATTTTGCAAATTAGCAACTTGCGTTTTATCAAGCTTTACAAAAGGGTCAGTTCCTTTAGATTGTCTTTTTTTCATATCTTGAACATAGTCTTGCATACCTTGTGCGTCATAACTATATTTTTTCTTTCCTATCTGTGGCATAATTATTTCCTATTTTTTAAAAGTTTTTTCTGATGCTGAAATACCAAATGAACCAAGCGTAACCCAAACAAACGAATTATAAATATAGTCATTAACCATAAGTTCTATGCCTATAATTCCCATTGCTAAATCTACAATACCAAATACGCACATAAGTGCAAACGAAAGAAATCCTATGATATTCTTTTCGTTGTATTCGTTTTTATCTTTAAATAATTCCCACATTAAGCAGTTATCCAACTTTTAGCTTTCCGTTTTGGTTTATACCATCTTGGCTCTTTTTTAGTCCCATTTTGTTGATAATTAGGGGGAAAAGCGTGTAAATTAGCATAATATAGTCCCTCAATTGTATCATCATGAGCCATTCTTGGTCCAAATGTAATGATTTCGTTAATTAAATCAAACATATTTTCCCTAAAATATAAGGAACCTACACTAAAAATGCCAGATAAACCTGAATAAATTCTATTTCTTTTCTGTGTTCCTCCTGGTTTTTCAGGAATTACGCTAATATCATAGCGATTTATTCTTCTTCTTTCGTCATTTAAAGCTTGAAATACACTACGATTCATAGCTACATCTTCTACTGTTGCACTACTACAATTATACTTTTGATACAGCTCGATGATATAATCTACTACTCCTTTTTTATCAAATATTTTACCATCTTTATCTTTTGCTCCTAGCGTAGGAATACTTCTGTGTCTTTCATATTCTAGCACATAACGATTATTATTTGTATCAACTGCAATAACCATAATAACACTAAAATCTGATTCTTTGGTGTCAATATCCGTTGCAGGGTCGCATCCAATAAATGTATTTACTGGAATTTTTTCTCCATTTTGTATAATATAACCTATTTTATCGTCTTCGTTATATTCATAATAGCCTTCCCAATATTTAATATGTTTTTGTGTCCAAATAGAATCTTCTTCAGATTGAACTTGCATCATATATTCTTGGTAAAACTTAGAAGGCGTTCCACTATCTTGATAGAATTTTTTCTTTTCTTCTAACTTTTCTATAGGAAACCACCCAGGCCACAAAGAAGTTCCATCGGGCAATATAGCTTTATAAGTAATTACTCTCCACGCAAAATCTTTTTGGTTTTCTCCTTGACGCTCGTAATTAACGATAAGATTATTGATGAAGCTATCAAAGTGCACAGGAGTACCATTGACCCTAAGACGACCAGTATGAGGCTCAATAGCAGGATAAACAACAGCAGTAACGAGGTTACTGTTTTTAGCCCTTGCTTCAGCCGTGATAGTATTTGCTTCGTGTTCAAAGTCGTCAAGGATGATGAGGTCATATCTTTTATGCAATTTAGCACCTCCCCTGATACCTGCAACATTCGATTTACTAATGAGTTTACATCCATTGGTTAACTCCACATCTTCTTCTGTCCATTTTTTTCCTTTCATATTACCGAAGTAATATTTTATTTTATCGTTATACTCAAAATGGTATTTAATATAATCCATATTACCAGTACTAAGTTTTTGCGTAGCAGATACCCATGCGTAAAATAGCATATCGTCTTTAGGGCAAAAACAAAAGTCTTTGATAATTGAGCATTTCGTAAGCACAGTTTTTCCATGACCACGAGGTAAAATAACCGCTAATTGTTTTACTTCTGGATTATCAATAGCATCAGCCATTTCATAATGAAATGGAGGTGTTTCACTTCGCATAAAGTCATCAGGAAGAAATAACTTCCCAAATGCAATCATATCTTTACTTGCTAGTCTTAGCGCTTCTTCTGCTTTGCTTATGTTTTGTATCTTGTTCATTTTTTTCTTTTTTTAACACATCTTCCATGTATTGTTTTAATTTATCTTCGTCTCCATTCATGCGAATATATTTATCAATAACATTATCCATCATCATAACATGACGATGCAACATTTGTATTTGCATAGTTAGTTCTTTAATGCCTCTAACTAAATCATGTTTAGACAATGTAGGTTTATTTTGTTTAGCCACCTTGACCCACCTTTCTTTTTTTATAGTTTGGACTTTCTTTGGTATAGTATTTTGTATTATTACTCATACCTTGTCTAGTCTTCTTCTTTCTTTTAACCTTCTTTTGGAAAGTTCCGAATATTCTTCTTCTCATTTATTTCTTTTTCTTCTTTTTCTTTAATTTATTCATAGCATTTATAGCTGCTGCTTTACCAGCTTTAGTGTACGAATATGTTTTTTTTCCTACTTTTGGCATTTTAATTCTCCCAACAATTTATTTTATCTTTAGTAAATTCCATAGTAATCCAACCCGTACGCTGAATACCATAGAAGCTATAACGAGCATAGTCTGCGTATCTGAGGAACGACCCTCCTCTTACATACCATTTTCGTTTTAGACTTTCTTCTCCTTCTTCTATTGTCAATGAATCAATTGGTTTACAATACAACTGATGATTATGTCCTAAGAAATATACATCGCCATCAGAATAAACCGAAGCCATTTTATCTAATTCCGTGTCTCCGTTCTTTGCTCCACTTTTTCCGTGTCCACTAACAAGAAACCAATCTTTATCGCCAATACTAATTTGTGCGTATCCAGGCAATCTAAAATATGGAACATCCATTTCACTTGCTAATGTTTTACATACATCAAAATCTAGTATATTAAAACTTCTTAGATAGTCGTGATTCCCTCCTCTTATAAATAGGCACTTATCCTGTATGGGTTGTACCAGTTTTAAGAAGCTTAGATATTGCTCTTCTGGTGGAATACTTTGCCCTCGTTGATTTATTTTATAATTAGGGGGAATCAGTTCTATCATATCTCCATTACCAAACCATCGTGCATTTGGGTCTTCATATATAATTTTAATTGCCTCTTGAAATTTTTTCAAATCAAATTCGTGTGCTCCTACGTGTATATCCGTTAATCCATGTATTCGCAGTTTTTCGTCTGATTCTATTTTAAATAATTTTCCTGGTTCTATGTGCTTCTTGTCGTACTCTTTTACATCAGAAGGTATTGGTATGGAAAACCATTTCCCGCAAGACTTACAGCTAAATTGTTGTTTTACAGTATCTTTGTTGCGTTTTTTACCCTCTTTCTTTGTCAACATACTACTACAATGTGGACATATCATGTGATTTCCTCCTCGGAAGTTGTTTCTGGAAGTAACGCTCTAGAAGCTCCCTCTATTTCTTCGGGACTAAATCCTTGGAACATTCCTACGACTCCAGTTTCTATTTTCTTAACTTGATTACCTAGCGTACCGATTGCTTTTCCTAGTTCTTTTAAGGATTGCAATGCAATATTCTGGTCTTCACTTGTATCAGCTAGTTGTTTTAGGGAACCTAAAATATATGCGTGGTCAATCCCTAGCTCTTTTGCTATTTCTTTTGAAGTTTTTTCTATCTCACTCATTACTCTCTCCTGTTTAAGTAATATTACAGCTTTTTTTCTAGCCGTGTTACGATTTTTTTCAGTAAATGCTTTCATATAAGCACTCACAGCATCCTTTCCCACTGCGACGCTAGTCGCAAAAATTTTTTCTCTGTTTGTACATTTGGACCTCTCCTTCACCCTACTAGAAGTATTCTTGATTTTGGTGCTAAATGTGTAGCGATTTGGGTGTTTCTGGAAATCGGTGTCCATGTACGTTTTCTTAGAATTGATAAATGTGCCAACTATGGTTCTTACATAGCCTTTAGATTGTTTATAGTTTTTAGAATCTTTCGGATGCGATAGATTACTGGAAACCTTTAAAAGCTGAACAATACGACCATCATCACTCTTTACCCAATCACCTTGTTTAGCATCTCTCCATTCGGAGTGAAGTATCCCTTTGGGATGGTCCTTTAAAAACTCTTTTTTTGTATCATATACGCAATGACGTACTTGTTTAATTTTTCTACTCTCCACGTTTTGCTAATTGTTTATGCAAGGATTCAATTAAATGCATAACATCTTTGTGAATCCAATACTTCTTTCCATTAATTTCTATAGGTACGCTACTAATTCCTTCTTCAGCATCTATATCGTTTTCAACATATTCCATCGCCATTTCTTCGTCTTCTATAATCTGCTTAGATAATTTGTTTTCTAATTTAACCAAGCGCTCAATATGTCCCAAGATTCGTTCCTGGTCCTTTTGAGATAGTCTTGCTAACCAATTAATTGATGTACCCATACTTTTTTTCCTTGACAACATACATAAAACACCCTATCTTCAAGTAGTCTACGTAGCTACCGCAGATACTAGTAGATAATAGTAGATTATGTAGATTTCTTTTTCTTTGGTTCTTTCTTTTTCTTTAAATTCTTATCTGCTGCTTTTTTCTTCTCAGATTCTATGTGCGCTATAGCTTTTTGCAGTAACTGTTCGTTTATCTTTGCTTTTTCAGCTTCTTTTCTAGCTACTCCAGTTAGCCCTTCTCTACCGCTTAAATCTTTACTAGTTATCGTCATACAGACTCCTTTGTTTATCTATAATATAGGTATACCCCATGTTATTTCCAAGAAAAAATTGTAGGATTTTGAAATGCACTCATATACGCACACGGGACCCCCATTAATGGGGTTATATATATGTAAGATTAACTTAGAATCAGTACTGGAGGAAATTATGAGTCTAACTTATAAACCAGGAGACCCTATCTATGATGCAGCTATAGCACAACGTAACACAGCTTACGATGTAGTATTAGAAACAGCATTAAACGCACAGTTCTTTAAGACTAGACGTGATAGATTCGGCAACGTGACTCTACAATCTACTGCCACTAGTTACAATGGTACATTAAAAGCAGCTGAAGCCATGCAAATGATTCAAGCTGTTACCATTGCTAAACTTAAACCTATTGAAGATAACATGGCTACTGCTCAGCAGGGCTTTCAGTTGTTTCATCAGGTAACTACTGGTAATGTTGTAGCTCCCGTAACTCCGTAAGTATGAGAGGGTAGTGTAATGCTACCCTTTTATATCTTTTTTTGTATTGTTTCTACTCTTATATATTAAAAGAAGAAGAAGTAGAGATATAATACCATATTTATATATAGATATGTGTATAACATGGGGATAAACTAAGAAAAACTAAGAAAAGAGGTAGATATGACTTATTATGAATTAGGATATGAACGTAGAGATAGATTATTTAGTGATTATAGAACATTATATAAACAATACTACGGAGTATCTATGAGTGATTTAAAAATGCGTAGGCTATTAATTAATAATATAACTGATAGAGATTTAAAAATACGTATCGAAGCACTAAAAATGTTACTAGAATTAAATGATTAAATATTTAAGGGGCGAGACTCTACCTAATATCAGTTAGTAGTATATCTCATTTACCTCGTCTTGTCCCTTTAATTTCAAGAATTAAAATGCGGCTATATTCGTGGATAACAATGTAACACCATGCATAATCCACCTTGAGGCAATTGAGTGTCCAAAAGAACATTCAAGTAGTTAGGCAATGGTCAAATGACTGAGCAAACCTATGCTAATCAAGATACCTAAAAAGAAAACGCAGGTGTATCTTATAGGTATTGTAGGGGGATAGCTTCCCAATGCGTAATCCTACTATAGACGTATTTTAATATATAACAACAATAGATAAAAGAAAGAAGGTAGACATGAAATTTGGAAAAGCAGTATATAAAATAGAATCAGCTTTAATAGAACAAGCTAAAAGAGTTGGTTTACACAAGCTTCCTAAATTAATACAAGAGTATTTAGCTAAACACGGAAGAATGTAATGAAAGATTTATTAGCACCATTTATACAAAGCGGTAGTCAAGGTTATGATACAGCGTTACAATCTATGGCTTGGGCTAGAAAAGCTAAAGATAAACATAGTAGAACATATTACATGGTAGTATTTAGTAGTAAGTATACATATCATATAACTCTCAATGATTATTATGAAGACGCAACAAAAAAGTTCCATATTATGTGGGATGATACTATAGTAGTAACAGATGAAGTTAAAGAGTATAGAAAACGTTATAGAAGTTTACATGCTATTCCACGTTATTTGATGTGGAGATTAATAGATAATAAGTTTACTAAAGTATCTTGGTTATCTTTACACAAAGACCAAAACGATAAGCCTTATTATTTTATACCTAAAACTAAAATTATTCCATTTAAGACTGATACAAGATTTACGTTGAAGAAAAATTATTATATATTTCATCAAGATATAAATAAAAATGGAACTTTGAAAAACAAAGCAAGACTATGGTTTCCAGTTAAACCATGGGCATTTCAACCTTAAGGAGACGTATATGACGCAACATTATTGGTATGACGCAGACGCTGATATAATGTATATAGCTTGTTTGCAAACACATGAGTTGATATTAATTATTGTACTTCCTGTATTATGTTGGGAAGTATGTAAATGGTTATGGAGGTTAAAGTGAGAAATATACCTAAATCTTATTATGAAGGTACGCATAATAGAAAAACTAAAGCAGTATTATCGGCATACGCAAAGTACAGACGTGAAACATTACTTGGTCGTATTGCAGATAGATTTAATAGACTAATTGATATAATAAACAAAAGAAGCTAAACAGAATAGGAGATTAAAATATTATGTTAAGATTTAAAGTTGGTAAAGATACTAAAACATTAAAAATATTAAGACACTTAAAGAAATATGGTAGTATTACTAGCTTAGATGCATTTGAAAATTATCGTGCAACAAGGCTAAGTGCAATAATATTTAGACTTAGAGAAGAAGGTTTTGATATTGATACAAGAAGAATACAACACAAAGAAGCAAACTTTGGTAAGTATGTGTTAGAAGATACTCAGAATAATCTTCAATTATTATATGAGTATAGAAGATTAGTTAATTAGGTAATAGATAGGTGCTTTTTGAGTAAAGAGTTAAATGGTTCAGTTCTCCAGAACAACAGCCCTCTATAGCCTGAAAAGGTATTGACTATAACCTGATAAATTATTATATTATAGACGGAGGAACCTATGATAGACATACCTAAAATATATAACGAATACTTGCAAAAGAAAAGCGTTGAGAATCGTGAAAAATACAAAGACCATTTAGGTTGGTTCTCAGCTAGTAGTGCTGGTAGTTGCTATAGAAAACAAATACATAGAACACAAGGTTTAGAAGTTGGAGCATTAGATGAAAAGAGTGCTAGATTACTAAGACTTGGAACTCTTGTACACGCTGATTTTGAAGAAGCGATGAAAGATTACGACATACAAGAAAGAGCAGATAAACCTGATGAATTACAAGTTGTTACAGAACATAGAATAGAAATACCTGAACTTAATGTAGTAGGACACTTAGATGTAGGTGTTATTAATAGAGAAGGTGAAATGATTCATGTATACGATATAAAGACAGCAGGAGCTTGGAAATGGCGTATGAAGTTTGGTAGAAATCCAGACAAGAACCCAAGTGTGAACTATGAATTACAATTAGCTACTTATGCGATAGGATTAGGTAATGAAGAAGATATTACTGATATAAGACTATCTATTATGTGGTATAATAAAGACAATTCAATGATGCGTGAAGAAAAGATTAGTGAATTATATCTTGAAGAAGCGTTTAATTATTGGACTGATTTAAATGAAACAAGTGATAGCATACAAGGTGAAGCAGAAATGCTTAAACCTGGCACAGAAAATGTTCCTGTATATAATTGGGAATGTAAATATTGTGAATTTCAGGGTAAATACTGTCCTGGATTGTATAGTATTTAGATAGACATAAACATTTAAATGGCTGGAAACGAAACAGTCTTGGGAAAAGAATGCCCAGTGGCATAATTATAAACAACGTATATGATAAAAATTATGTATTGTCTGTCTAATAACACGGAGGAAACTAAATGAAACTAGAATGTAGTATATGTGGACAGGAGCATAACGACCCTTATGGACACAATGCAGAACCTATCAATGATGGTAGATGTTGTGCAGTCTGTAATTTCGATATAGTCTTGCCCACAAGAATAAGATTAATGTTTGCTGATAGAGGTAAACAAGTTAGTGAAATGATAGTAAAACAAGTTAAACAAAGAAAGTTGGAGGAATAACAAATGGGATTCGATTTATATGGAGAAAATCCAAAAGTAGCAAAAGGTTTTTCAGATAAAAAAGCCGAACGATATGAAGAATTAAGCGCTATGAACTATGATGATAGAGAAAAACAAGACCTTAATGATGAATATTGGGAATTACAAACTGAATGGGAAAATAATAATCCAGGAAGTTATTTTAGAAATAATGTTTGGTGGTGGAGACCTTTATGGGAATTTACTTGTGAACATTGTGAAGATATATTAACAATAGATGACATGAATGCTGGATGTTACAATGATAACTATTTAATTACTGAAGATAAAGCAGTAGCAATAGCTAAAAGATTAAAGGAAGCTTTAGAAACTCCTGAAACTCAAGAATATCTTGATAATCATGCAAAAGCTATGCAACAAGCAAAGAAAGATAATGAAAAGATTAATGAACAAAAAGAAGCTTTAAATAAAATTGCTATAACAATGACGGGAGACAAGGACATTGTTCCTATGAATTATCCTAAAGATTTGAAGAAACAATTTGATGAATTGCTTGAAGAAAGAAATTGGGCATCTAGTTATCCTATTAGCAGAGATAATATAGAACATTTTGCTGAGTTTGCAGAACAATCAGGAGGGTTTTCAATATGTTAGAAGAAAAAAATAAAGTAACTAAAGATGAATGGATAGCATTTTTAGAAGTTAGACAAGACGGACAATATAATATGTTTAGTCCTGAAGCTAGGCATAGCGCTGGTCTTGATAAAAATAAATGGAAACAAATCATAAGTAATTTTGATGATTTATATAAATACTGGGGGGATTTAAATGAGTGCATTTAAAACGTTAAGTAAAATAGATGTAAGTGAACACATAGAAAAGAAAGGTAATTTTAGCTATCTTTCTTGGGCTTGGGCTGTAAGAGTATTACTAGAACACTTTCCAGAATCGACTTGGGAAGTACATACTTATTTTGATAATAGTGTAGAAACACCTTATATGCGTACTGAAGCTGGTGCATTTGTACAAGTATCAGTAAATGTAGAAGGAATACGTAGAAGCCAAGTACACCCAGTACTAGACCATACAAACAAAACTGTATTAGAACCTAATGCTTTTCAAATAAACACAGCAATACAACGTTGTTTAGCAAAAGCAATAGCATTACATGGATTAGGTTTATATATCTATGCTGGTGAGGATTTACCACAAGCTCCAGATGCATTAAATAAAGAGCAATACAAATCAATGTTAGATTTACTTTCTATTATTGGCGATAAAGAGTTTGAAGCTAAAATAGTTGAACAAATTGGTAATGAAACTATCAACGATTCTAACTATAAAGCAGCTTTTAATAAATTAAAGCGTAAAGCGGATAAGATAAAAGGAGCTAAAAGTGAAACTAAGTGAAATTGGAAAAGCAAAAGAAAACTATAGAGACGAATTGTATGAATTACATAAATCTTATACTATTGGTGTAAATGACGGAAAAGAGTTTCGTAATGCAACGTTTACAGGAACTAAATTATATCATGGAAAACCAATGTTAACATTTGTAATGCAAACAGCTGATGACTTTGCTAGAAATAATCACATTAATTTAAATATTAATCAAAGTTATTTGTCTTATAGTATAGAAGAACCTATGGAGGATAAACAAGATGGGTAAATTAACTTTAAAACAAGCGGAAGACCTTGTAAAAGATGGTGTCTTTAAACAATCAGACCTTGAGAAAATGCAATCTGATGGTTTGATTAGTGCAGGTAGAGGCACAACTCGTAGATATGTCAAAACAGGAGATGGTACTTGGGTATCACCTATGTTATATTTTGCGGGTTTAAAAGGAGCAAAGTATTCTGAAGAGATGACTAAGCTCAAAATGGAAGTAAATAAAGTAATAGAAAAATACACGGAAGGAAAAGCTAAATGAAGGAAGTAAAAGCAACGTATAACGAAAAAGATGACGGATTTTTGCCAGTAGCAGAAGGAACTTATCCTGCTCATGTTAGCAAGTTTGAATCTAATGAATACAATGGTAGCATTGTGTTTAACCTAACATTCAAAGTAGCAGAAGAAGCTAAGGAAATAGAAATACCAAAGCTAACTAAAGATTCTAATGGTAAATATGTACCTACAGGTGATGTTGTTAGTGCTGGTTTTGTATCAGGAAACACATATCGTGTAGATAAAGGTGTTTGGTTAACTCCTAATCCCGCAGAAGGTGAAGGATGGAAAAACAGAAGATACAAAGAGTTCTTTGAAGGCTTAGGTGTACAATTTCCAAGCAATGACGCTGGAGATACTACACTAGCTGAAATAGAAGAAAAGGATGTTATCGGATTTCCTTGTTTAATTGAATTAAAAGAAACTTCATTTACTAATTCAGAAGGTAAAGAAAGAACCTCTCTTAAAGTGACTAACGTTCACAAATGGGATGATGGTGATAGATTATCTGAAGAAGAAGTAGAAGTAGACGACTTGCCATTTTAACTTACCAGACAACGGGGTCGGTGAACATTAATAATCATTGCGTTATTTTCATATATAACAGACCCCAAGTCTAATATTAAAGAGAGCTTCTATAGTAGCGAAACTCCACATAAACAATGAAATAAATCTGATGGATTCATTTATCTCTTTGAAATATAATTTAAAAAACGTAATTTATATAGGGGTCTAAATAATAAGAAATTAACCAGGATAGTCCTGGTGATTGTTATTGCAAAGGTTGGCTACCTAGACCCTTGTATAAAAGGAGGAATCTTGGATAAATTAAAACAAGCACAAGAATTGCTACGTGTTAATGTTGTCTGGAATAAAATTATACAAAAAATTAAAGATAATTTAGAAATTGGTTCTAGCGAAAAAGACATGATAGATGATATTGTGCATAATGAATGGGCGAAGGAAAAAAAGAATGAACGAAGCAGTAATAACAATTAAATTAACAGATAGTGAAATAAACTTAATGGTTGAAACACTTAAAAATAGCACCTTAAATGGTGAGATGAAAAAACCATTACAAAAACTAGAAGATGATTTAGTAGCTATATTAAATATGGTAACACTAAGAAGAAGAGAAAATAAACTTATTGAAAGTAGAGAGGTAAAAATTGGGTAAAAAAGTTAAACTAAAAACATTAAAACCAGGCACAAGGTTTGACAAAAATGGCACAGAAGGTGTATTGTTAAGTGTTGGTATTAATGCAGAAGTAATGGTGTACAGTATACCAGATAGCAAACATTATAATAGCAATGAAAGTTATTATAAAGGAAAACATACTTGGTCAGCTGGTACATTGGTGGAGGAACAATGAAATGCGAGGCTTGTGGATACGAAACAGGAAGAAAATACAATCCAACAAAGCGTATCATTTCGCTTTTGGAAGAAAGAGGAAGCAATACAATTTGTCAAAGAAGATTGAAACGAGTTATAAAGTTAATTCGTGAAAATATAAATTCTGATAAAAACAATCAAAAAACATTTTACTTTCTGCAAGCAATATCTAAAATACCTGATAAAACTGTAGAAAGAATAATTCATCAATATAATATGGATGAACACGTATACCAAGGTAAAGGATTTGCTTATTTACAGAAAATGATTATATCTGGGTATCAAAATGAAGAAAAAATGTTAGAAAATGAAATAAGAAAGTTTGGTAGAACACCAAAGAAAGTCAAAGTAGAAAGAGGAGAGTATAAAAATGTCTATAGTAGCAATGGAGGAGACTCTATTTCCAGTTAAAGAAGTTCCAGCAATATATCTTGACAAATCTGTACAAGATAAACCACTTGATGGAACAGGTCATAAATTCATCATAAGAGAAGATACAGGAGATGTATTGTCTTGTATGACCGATGAATATAAAATAGTTGACAACAAATCAGTTGTTGATAAAGTTCAAAAAGTATTAAAAGGTTCTGGTGCCGAACTATCAGAAGCTAGAACATTCTCAAATGGTCAAAGAGCTATTTGGAAATGGAATTTTCCTAAAACCAAAGTTAAGGTTGAAAAGGGTGATTTAATAAATCCACAATTAATAGTAGCAAATAGTTACGATGGTAGCACTTCTGTTAATGTTATGGGTGGTGCATTTAGGCTTGTATGCTTAAATGGATTGACAATTGGTAACGTCTTAACGAAAAAGAAAGCTGTACATAAAAATAGTAATACTAGTATTAATCAAATAGATAGTACTATTAATGATACAGTTGCTATGTTAGTTCAAATGTTTGAAACAGAATTTCCAAGACTAACACAAACTAAGTTAAGAGGTAAACATTTAGTTGATATGGCTAAATTGATTCCACAACAATATATGGAAGATTTTACAAGATATTGTTTAAATAATAATATGAAAACATATTGGGATTTATTAAATGCTTGTACTTATGTAGCAACACACGTTGCGCATAGAGATAGAGAATCTATTCATATTATGGAGAATCAGATTTATCCAACAATAACAAGATTAGCAAGAGCGTAGGTTCCTAAAATGCATAAGGCCCCTGAGATATAGACCACTTGATAGAGACTGGCTACGTTAACCGAAGTCGTATAGAAGTGTAGCACGACCCTCTCTACAAAGTCTATTCTCTTGCTGATAAAACTACAGAAAAGGAGGAAAAATGACGTACGATGAAAATAATAATCCCTTAAAATATAAAAGAAATTTTAAAAAAAGACTTAAAACTTTTAAGTCAATAGATGTTTGGAGCGAAGAATCTATTGCAGAACGTGAAGAATTCTACAAAAGATTTGGTAGAGCTTGGTGGATATTTTGTGCAGTACCAGTAGTACAAAAATATGAAAATCAATGGATTAACCAATATAGAATATTAGATGGAGAGATAAATGAGTGAAAGAAAATCAAAAATAGATATGGATGATATGTGGGTATGCGACTATTGCGGTTCAGAAGAAGTAGACGAAAAAGCGTGGGTTAATATGAATACGCTTGAAGTCACAGAAAGTGTAGATGATACTCCACGTTGGTGCAATATTTGCAATGACGAAGTAGCACCGATGACATATTTTGAATGGACAGAAAAAATTGCTGAAGAATGCGGAGGCAATAAAGATAAATATGATGAAATAACAAGTGGGAGTAGAATGTAATGGGATATTACAAGAAATTAGAAATAGAAAAAATGGATAACTACAAGTTAAGAGAAGCAGAAGATTTTGAAGACGGAGTAGATGTTCCTGTGCAACCAATTGAAGATAAGACTTGGAGTATTAAACACGAAGGACACTTGAATAAAAATAATATAATCTTCCATACTAATAAATATCAAAAACTTTACCAAAACATAAAAAAAGTTAATGATGAATTGAAGGAGCATAGAGATGAGTAATCCAACAGGAAAAAAATTAGAAAAAATGTATAATTCTGAAAAAGCATTTGATTTGCAAGAAAAAATAGCAAATCTAATAGATAAATTAAATGAGCTTGGATTTGAGTATATGTATTATAACAATATAAGCTCAATAAGAAGAAAGAGAAAATAAAATGGAATTTATAAGTATTAAACTAAATTATAGAACAGATGAAAACGGAATTAGAATATATGACTATGATGAAATGAGAAATCAATTCGAACAGCATATGTTACAATGTGCGGCTAATACACAGGGTGATTTAGATGGTTGGTCTGATAAACAGAGAGATTATGCTATGGATAATATGACTAGCGATTTATATGAACAAGCGAAGGAGATATTTGAATGATAAAAAGAGTCAATCGTAAATCTATGTTAATTAGAGAGTCTGGTAGAAGTAGTGATTTTATTACACCTAGTTTTGGATACGGTTGTTTATTTAAATGTAATTATTGTTACATGAGAAGACACGTAAAGTCTGGTGTAACAATTGCTGATAATATAGATGATATAATAGAAGCTATTATACAACACAGTATTACACTACCTTACCCGAAAACACCAAATCAAACACACGAAACATATTATACATATGATTTTAGTTGCAATGAAGATTATGTATTGCACGCAAAGTATCACGATTGGAAAAAGTTGTTTGGTATATTTAAATACAACGAACAGATTATGGGTACTGCGGCAACAAAATATGTAAATAATGATTTATTATCTTTCAACCCTTTACAAAAAGTTCGTATTAGATTTAGTCTAATGCCACAAGAGTTGTCTGATAAACTAGAGCCAGGAACAAGTAAAATTATAGATAGAATAAAAGCTATTAATGATTTTATAGAAGCTGGTTATGATGTACACGTAAATTACTCACCAATAATAGTATATGAAAATTCTAAAAAAGCATATGCGGAGTTATTTGACTTAGTAGATACGCACGTACATAACTTGTTTAAGCATAAAGTAAAAGCAGAATGCATTTTTTTAACTCACAACGAAGATATGCATAAGTTTAATGTTACAGAGGGAGTAGAAGGCGAAAACTTATTATGGAGAAATGAGTTACAAGAAGCTAAAACAAGTCAATATGGAGGTCGTAATATTAGATATAAATACAATATTAAAAGAGATTATATAAACGCATTTCGTAATGCTATGAAACGACACGTTCCGTGGCAAGAAATAAGATACATATTTTAGGAGGAAAATATGAGAGAAACATTAAAAGAAAAATACGATAGAACTAAAATGTGGTATGATTCAGCACAGAAATTACTTATGGGTAGAACCATTGAAAATGTATGGTGGCAAGAATGGGATGAAGACTATCCAGAAGAAGGGACTGGATTAGTATTTGTTACAGACAAAGGCGATGCATTCTTTGTAGGAATGGATGATGAAGGTAATGGTCCTGGTGCTTTACATATCGGTATGGATGAAAAACGTAGAAAACAGTTCAAAAAAGAGGGATTATGTACTTCTTGTTTACCAGTAGGTGTAGAAAGCAATTCATCATATAGAGATATGTGGGAAAAACTAAATTATGTAGGAAAAACTAAATGAAAAATGATTGTCCAACTATATTTCCTTACTATGGAGGCAAATATAGCTTATCAAGGAAACTTGTTCCTAAGCTTCATCCTCATGAACGATATATTGAAGTATTTCTTGGTGGAGGAAGTATGTTCTTTAGAAAAAACAAAGCAAAAATAAATATATTAAATGATTTGCATAATGACATAATAAATTTGTATATTTCAGTAGCGGAGGATTTCGACAAGTTTAGACATTATTGTAAACATATACTATTGTCTAGAACTCTTCACGAAGACTATAGAAAACTAATACATAGTAAATCAAAAGTAGACATACCAGATTATAAAAGAGCAGCAATGTACTTTTTTGTATTAAAAACGGCGTTTAACAAAAGCCCTTTCTTACCAATTAGTAACGCTGCTAAATGGAATGACGATATTCTGGCTGATTTAGAACCAAGTAGAAAAAAGTTAAATGATGTGTTTATTGAAAACATGGATTTTAGAAAGTTAATTGAAAAGTATAAGCCAAAAGAAGGAGACATGTGGTATTTAGACCCTCCTTACTTTGCAGCTACAGATAGAAATGATTACTATATACATTCATTTACAGAAGATGACCATTTAAGTTTAAAAGAAGTTTGCGATGAAATTGATGCAGGCGGGGGAAAATTTATGGTGTCTTATGATAATAGACCTGAAATATGGCAAATGTATAGGTTTTATTTTATAGATGAAATACCAATTAAATATGCTGGTCAATTACATAGCAATGAAAAGAAAAATGAATTAGTTATTACAAACTATATTCCAAAAGAAAAACAAATTAGTTTATTTACAGAATCGGAGGTGTAATGAAAGAGTTTACAGACAAAAAAGAACTTAAGCAGACAAACGGACTGGAACCTATGCCTAAGAATGAAGAAGCAGAAATAGCATTATTAGGTAGTATTTTACTAAAAGGTGATGAAATCTTTGAAAAAGCTAAAGCGATTATCAAAGAACCTAAATGTTTTTATACTACAAAGCATCAAGAGTTGTGGAAATCGTTTCATAGGCTGTATAAGAACAATGTGCCAATAGATACTATTACAGTATTTGGAGATTTAAAGGATAATGTAAAAGACAATAATTTAACTACTTATTATTTAACTGGATTGGCTAATGGAGTTCCTACTACTGCGAACGCTGAAACTTACGCTAAGAACATTTGGTATAAGTTTATACAACGTAAAGCGGTAAAAAGTTCCCAAATATTATATAACTTAACTTTACAAAATACGGATGATATTGTAGAAGTCTTACATCAACATGAAAAGATTATACAAGACTTAAAAGATATTGCTCCAAGTAAAGTAGTTGAAACTAAAGACATATTGACTAATACAGTAGAAGCATTAAAAGAAGGCACAAACTTAATACCTTTTGGTATTGAACAGCTAGACAATGCAGCGGGTGGTATGACTAGAGGTGAGATTACAGTTGTAGGTGGTAGACCAGGACATGGTAAAACTACTATGATTATTAATATTGTCAAACGATTACTTGAACAAGGTAAGAAAGTTATGTTATTTAATCGTGAGATGACTAATGTTGAGATGATGAAAAAGATTTTAGTAATGGAATTTCAACAATTTAGTTATGAACGTATTAGAAAAGCTGCTGATATTAGTAAAGAAATAACCGAAATCAATCTAAAGAAAGAAGAACTTGGTGAAAAATACAAGAACTTGATTATGTTAGATGATTGTAAAACGCTTGCAGACGCTATGAAAGAGATAAGTAAAGAAAAACCAGATGTAGTCCTTGATGATTATATCCAACTTATTCGTACAGATGGAGGCAATAAAGATAGAAGGTTTGAAATAGAAGATATAATGCTTGACTATAAGTGGATTTGTAAGAAAATTAAGTGTAGTGCTATATTAGTATCGCAATTAAATAGAGAAATTGAAAGAAGGTTAGACCCTAGACCTAAGTTATCAGACTTTGCGGAAAGCGGTGTGATTGAACAAACAGCTGAAGCGGCGTTCTTTGTATACTATCCTTATGCGGTAGATAATAGAGACAACGATAAGTATGAAATTGAAGTAATATGTCAAAAAGCTAGATATGGGCAATTAGGTTCATATAATATGGGCTTTAATGGAGATAAATGTAGCGTGTACTTTGACCGAAATGAAGCTATTAGAATGATGAATAAATGAAAATTTTAACTATAGACCCTGGATGGAGTGGGGCAGTTGCTTTCTTTGACTCAACGAACCTCCAATTCACTACCAATTGTCCTACTTCAAGGGAACCAAAAGATATGGTTAAAGTCATTAGAAATGCTATAGGTCGTAAAAAACCTAAAGTATACATAGAAAGAGTTTGGGCTAGACCTTACGAAAGAGGTGCTTTTACTTTTGGAGAAAATTATGGCGTTTGGTTAGGTATTATAGCGTCATTAAAGTTGCAGAGAGTAGATGTATTGCCTAAAGTATGGCAACATTTCATTGGAGGAGATATACCAAAAGACTACACAGAACGAAAAAGATATTTTAAGAAAGTGGCTCAAGACTGGGCAGGTAATAATCATAGAGTTACATTAAAGAATGCAGACGCAATCTGTATTGGAATGTACGCATTAACGGAGGAAAAATGAAAAAAGAATATAAAGACTTATTAAAATACAAAGTAGAACTTAATAATAAAAATTACAAAATGCACGTATATGAAATTAGAATCAAATTGCAAAAAGAAATAACAGAACTACAAACTATAATGGATACTTACGACGCAGCAAACATACCTACGATTAATCAATTAGAAACAGAAGGTTATAGATTATCTCAACAAGGTATTGAAAACTTAATAAACACAATAGATTAAGAAGCTTCAGATTCTAAGGCTTGCAGACTTTGTAACACTTGAGCGTCAAAGTTTACTTGTTTTGCAGGCTTAGGATTGTCAAACCAATTCTTTGCATTTAATGCTGGTACATTTTTTCTCATCTCTTTAACTTCTTTAGTGCTATACAACCCTAATTCGCTTGTTGCGAATGTTCCAAAGAAATTATTAGATTGCAATGATTTAGGTCCAGTATTGTTATATAGTCTTCCTAATTGTATATTAAATAAATTTAAAAGTTTACCAAACATTGTTGTATCGTCATCTAATTCAGCTGCATACTCTCTACCAGTCATATAAGACATAATACCATCATCATCAAAATCGTCATACCATGCAAACATTTCTCCAGTATCAAATGTTTCATCTACAAGGCTTTTTACATCTAATACTGTACTTACTGTAGGTCCTAAGCTACCAGCTACAGGTCCTTTGTTAAAGAAAGCTGCTGCTCTTTCTTCGTCGTCATCGCTATCCCACAATGTCCACCATTTGTTAGCTCTATCTATTGTATCATTTTGTATAAGATTACCTAAATCTGTGTTAAATAATGGACTAAATATTCCATGAACCATAGTGTTCATAAAAAACAATCTATGCATTCGATTTGCTTTTTCTCCAAATAAATCACCTTTACGAATGTCTCCAAATCCTTCTTGTATCCATTTTTTTTGCAATACAAACAAACTCATTCCATAATGTTGAAATTGTCCTAAAACTGCACCTGATTTAGTTCTTAATATAGGAGCTTTATTAATACCTGAATAATCAAAATGTATTAATCTTACGGTATCTCTAGCAGCATTTTCAGCTCTTCTTCTTCTATACAACTCAAAATTAGCTTCATATTCTGTAGTTTTTCCTAAAATATCAGATTTAATTTCTGTATTTTGAGCTTTCTTAATTGCGTTTATGTCTAGCCTATTATTTTTATCTCTAAAATTATTCCA